>Ga0068683_100047_pt1 | contig 101549 bp, 95 predicted proteins | sample CeladaPassaB1F02_FD_62230 | JGI IMG/M metagenome (GOLD analysis project Ga0068683, IMG submission 62230) | Cellulose-adapted microbial communities from the Joint BioEnergy Institute, USA - Passage B1F02 | ecosystem: Engineered > Bioreactor > Continuous culture > Unclassified | place: USA, Joint...
GGTGGATCCCAGATATTCACTTCTCATTAAGTTCTATCCAAGGGCGCTTCGGGTGTCGAAGATGAAATCATGCGAAAACGCGAGAAAAACGAAGAAAACATTAATTTATTGAGGGAGGGAAAGGCGTGCGGGCAGAAACACAAACGGCCGTTTCAGGGCAAACGATCTTCACCGTCAGGACCGAACAGGGGTTTTTCCGAAAACTTCGAAACCAAAAGCAGCTGATGTGGATGTCGATCCCCATCGCGCTGTATGTTATTTTGTTTTCCTATGTCCCGATATGGGGATGGACGATGGCGTTTCAGAACTACCGGCCTGGGAAACCTTTCGTCGAACAGGAATGGGTCGGCTTCGAGCAGTTTCGGTTTTTGTTCGAGGATCCCATGTTCTGGCGGGTTTTGCGCAACACGATTGCAATGAGCCTGATCAACATGGTGCTCGGGTTTTTGACCGCGATCGGTTTCGCCCTTTTGCTGAACGAAATCCGCAGCCGTCTGTTCAAACGCACCATCCAGACGATTTCTTATTTGCCGCATTTTTTGTCCTGGATCATCGTGACGGGAATCGTCGCCAGCGTGCTGTCCGTAGATGGCGGCATCGTCAATGTTGTTCTTCTGAAACTCGGCTTGATCGACGAACCGGTCATGTGGCTGAGCGAAGGCAAATATTTTTGGTGGATCGTCGGTTTGTCTCACGTCTGGAAGGAAACAGGCTGGAACGCGATCATTTATCTCGCGGCGATCGTATCCATCGACCCGGCGCTTTATGAAGCGGCGGAAATCGACGGTGCGAACCGGTACCAGAAAATGCTGCACATCACGCTGCCCGGTATCAAGCCGATCATCATCGTGCTGCTCATTATGAATCTGGGCTGGATTTTGGACGCCGGCTTCGAGGTGCAGTATCTGCTTGGCAACGGCGTCGTCATCGACTGGTCGCAGACGATCGACATCTACGTGCTGAAGTACGGCCTGAACGTCGGCAATTATTCGCTCGGAACCGCGGCCGGCATGTTCAAAACCGTCGTCAGCATCATCTGCATTTTTGCGGCGAATCATCTCGTCAAGCGTCTGGGGGAAGAGCGGTTGATCTGAGGAGGCGGTTTACGTGAAGGCGTTGGGGAGTCAAGCGTTCAGGCTTCGCGCGGAGCCGGTGGTTTTCCATACGTTGAATACATTGTTGATGCTGGCGGTCGCCGTCGCAACGCTGTATCCGTTTCTCAACACGCTGGCGGTTTCGTTCAACGCCGGCCTGGATACGATTCGCGGCGGCATTTACTTATGGCCACGGGAGTTCACGCTGCAGAATTATAGGGCGGTATTTGTAACCGGAGCTGTTTTTCACGCTTTTTGGATTTCTGTGGCGCGAACAGTCATCGGGACGATTCTTGGACTGTTTTTGACCTCGATGCTGGCGTATACGGTCAGCCGAAAGGAGTATGTCTTGCGCAAGCCGATCACCATTGTCGTGTTGCTCACGATGTATTTCAACGCCGGGTTGATTCCCTATTATTTTCTGATCCGGGAACTTCATCTGTTAAACAATTTTCTGGTTTATGTCGTTCCGGGGCTCGTGAGCGCGTTCAACATGATCGTGATCCGCACGTATATCAACACGTTGCCGGAAAGTCTGATCGAGTCGGCGAAAATGGACGGAGCGGGTGATTTCCGCATTTTCCTGCAGATCGTTTTACCGCTTTGCCAGCCTGTTCTGGCCACTGTGGCGCTGTTTATCGCGGTCTACCAGTGGAACTCGTGGTTCGATACGTTTTTGTTCGCATCGTCCGAGCAGAAGCTCAGCACGCTGCAATACGAGCTCATGAAACTGTTGACCTCGACGATGAATTCAAATACCAACCCCGCGCTGTTAGCGGGCGTCAACCGCGATACGTCATCCAACCTGGTGACGCCGGTTTCGATCCGGGCGGCCATCACGATCGTGGCGTCCGTCCCGATTTTAGTCGTTTATCCGTTTTTGCAAAAATATTTTGTTGTGGGGCTGAAGTTGGGCGGCGTCAAGGAATAAAAAACGCCATGATCTCGGAAAGGAGAGGTTTCGATGGCATATTTGCAGGTTAACTTTTTTTCGGAGGCTTTGGATAGGAAAACGACTTTTCATGCGTTGATTCCGATCGATCATTGGAAGGGACGTGATGTCGGACGAAACGAGCGCCCGGCACCGTTAAAATCGCTGTATTTGCTATGCGGATACTCCGGGGATGAAATGGACTGGATTCATTATTCGACCGTCCGATCTTTGTCCGAACAGTACAACGTCGCGGTTTTTATGCCGGAAGGAGGCAATTTTTTTTATCTGGACGATGTGGAGAAAGGAGAGTGTTTCGGAGCGTTCATCGGCAAGGAATTGGTCGAATATACAAGAAAGCTTTTTCCATTGAGCGTCAACCGGGAGGACACCTGGATCGGCGGGTTGTCCATGGGCGGATACGGCGCCCTCCGCAACGGTTTGAAGTATGCGGAGACGTTCGGCAGGATTATTGCGTTGTCTTCGGCTCTTATCACGTATCGGATTGCTGGTCGAAACGGCGACACTGCTGTGGACGGCCGCGACGTTCGTTATTTCCGCCGGGTGTTCGGCGATCTGGATCGTGTTTTAGGCAGTGACAAGGATCCCGAAGCGTTGGTGTTAAAATTGAAAGAGGCCAAAGCGAGTCTGCCGCGAATCTATATGGCGTGTGGAACGGAGGACTTTCTGCTGGACGTCAATCGCCGTTTCCGGGATTTTTTAATGAAAGAAAATGTTGAGTTTGTCTACGAAGAAGGTCCCGGCGAACATAGCTGGGATTTTTGGAACAAAACCCTTAAGAGCGGATTGCGATGGGCTCTCGGGAATTCGGAATTGGATGGATGATTCGAATGCGCGGATTCGCCTTCGGTTTTCACCGATGTTGGCGTTTCCGCGCTTGGACTTTGTGAAGGCTGAAAAACGACACGACGGCTGCCGCGGAAACAACGGCTAGAGGCAACCGCAGGTCTGTCCAGGGCGATGCCGGCCTTGACCGTTCCGGCCATCGCCTCCGCTAGCCGTTCATCAGAAAATAGATCGTCCGACCGCATTCGCCTCCCTCTCTTCCCGACTCAAGATGACCGGCATTTTTGCCTTGTTTCTGTAACATCATTACGTATATAATAAAATCAAAACGTAATTTTTTTACCGAACGGAGTGTAAAGAAGCGATGATCGACAACGGTTCGCTCGACGAACGGCTGAAACGTTGGGAACCGGCGCTACGTCCGGCGGAGCGGCGCGTGGCGGAGGCGATCCGAACGAACGCCGCGGCGGTGTGCCGCATGTCGGTCCAGGAGCTGGCCAAAACGGCGGATACGAGCGTGGCGACGGTCGTACGGTTCGCGCGGCGGCTCGGGTTTGACGGCGTGCAGGATCTGAAGCTGGCACTGGCGGTAGAGGAAGGGCGCGGACAAGCCGGCCGCAAGGAAGATCCGGAGGACGTCGCCCAGTACGAAGACATCCGGCCCGGCATGACGGCGGTGGACATCATCGCGCATCTGACGCGTTGGGCCTGTCGCTGCGTGGAGGATACGGCGGCAGTACTTTCGCCCGAGCAGGTGGATCGGGCGGCGGATACGCTGGCGAACGCGAGAAAGACTGTGTTTTTCGGCGCCGGCACTTCCGCATTCGTCGCGGCGGACGCCGCGCACAAGTGGCTGCGGCTCGACCGCTGGTGCCAAGCTTTCAGCGACTACCAGCTCATGCTGACGGCGGCGGCACTGCTCGGCCCGGGCGACGCGGCGGTGGCGATCTCGTATTCGGGGCGGACGAAAGAGACGTTGGAAGCGGCTCGGGCCGCGAAAGAAAACGGCGCGACGGTGATCGCGATCACGCAAGTGGGCGACAACCCCCTGGCGCGCATTGCGGACGTCGACCTTCGCGTGACGGCGACCGAATCGGGCATGAAGCGCGGCGACATCGGGTCGAGGATCGCAACGGCGCATGTGGTCGACGTGTTGTACATGGCGCTCGTCAGCCGGACGTTCGCGGACACTGTCGAGCGGCTGGAGACGACGCACGCGAAAGTCGGGCGCAAAAAGAAGGAGGCGTGGACGGATGCGGATTCGGATCGGATCTGAGGCGGCGATCGGCCGGCTGGCCGGCGAGCTGATCGTCCGGCAGCTGCGCGAGAAGCCGGACAGCGTGCTCGGGCTGGCGACGGGTTCGACCGCTCTCGTCGTTTACCGCGAATGGGTGCGGCTTTACCGAGAGGGACGGCTTCGGTTCGCGAAAGCGAGGTCGTTCAATCTGGACGAGTACGTCGGTTTGCCGAGCCATCATCCGCAAAGCTACCGGGCGTACATGCGTGAGCATTTGTTCCGGCACGTCGATCTTCCGGAAGATTCGGCGATGATTCCGGACGGGACGGCGGCCGACCCTGAGGCGGAATGTAGGCGGTACGAGGCTGCGATTGAGGCGTGCGGCGGCATCGACTGGCAGCTGCTCGGCATCGGGCGTAACGGCCATATCGGTTTTAACGAACCGGGTCCTTGTCTTCAGGCGAACACCCACGTTGCGGAATTGGCCGAGGAGACGCGCAAGGCAAACGCGCGCTTTTTCAGCTCGCCGAATGAGGTGCCGCATCGGGCGATCACGGTCGGGATGGGCGCTATTTTGAAGGCGCGCCGGATCGTGCTGGTCGCGATCGGCGAGGAAAAGGCGGCCGCCGTCCGAGACGCGCTTGCGGGGCCGGTGACGACGTGGGTGCCGGCGTCGTTTTTGCAGTTGCATCGCGACGTGACGGTGTTGCTCGACGACGGAGCGGCGTCGATGCTTCCGGACCGGCTGCGGGAGCAGGCGGCGCGGATCGGCGAAAGGGGTGACGCGGCGTGAACCGCCCGTCGCTTTGGCTCGTCGGCCGCATCGCGACCGGCGACGGTACGCTGCCGTTCGACGGAGTGATCGGCATCGAAAACGGCCGGATCGCGGAAGTCCGCGTCGGGCGCGAGACGGCACCGAAGCCGGCGGGCGACGGCCGGAGCGGGCCGACGGTCGTCGACGTCGGCGACCGGTGGATCGTGCCGGGATTCGTCGATCTGCACGTGCACGGCGGGGCGGGCGCGGACGTGATGGACGGCGATCCGGAGGCGCTGGCCGTCATGTGTCGGCATCATCTTCGCCACGGCACGACGTCGCTGCTTCTGACGACGATGACGGCTCCCGATGACCGGATCGAGCGGGCGCTTCAGGCGGCGGCCGCGTTTCGGCGTGGACACGAGTGGGGAACGCTTGCGCTCGGTGTTCATCTGGAAGGCCCGTTTATCAGTCCTCGCTGGCCGGGGGCGCAACATCCCGCACATATCCGACCGGCGGATGCGGATCGGGTGCGCCGGTGGGCGCGGATCGAACCCGGCCTCGTCCGGATGCTGACGCTGGCGCCGGAGACGGAAGGCGCGCGGGAGACCGTACTGGAAGCCGTCCGGCACGGCATCGTCGTCGCCTGCGGCCATACCGACGCAACGTACGAGCAAGTGCGCAAGGCAATCGGCTGGGGCGTGCGCCACGCTGTCCACTGTTACAACGCAATGCGGCCGTTCCGGCACCGCGATCCGGGGACGCTCGGCGCCGTCTTGCTGTCGACGGAGCTGACGACGGAGCTGATTCTGGACGGGCACCACCTGCATCCGGCGGCCGCCCGGCTCGCACTCGGGTGCAAGCGCGACCGCGTCTGCCTTGTCACCGACGCGATCCGCGCCTCGGGCATGCCCGACGGCGAGTACGAGCTCGGCGGACTCACCCTGACCGTGAAAGACGGCGTCGCCAGAACGGCGGACGGACAATTGGCCGGCAGCACCCTGACGATGGATCGCGCGCTCGGCTATCTGGTGCGCGAACTGGGCGTGCCGCTGCACGAGGCGGTCCGCCATGCGACGCGCATTCCCGCGGACGTGATCGGTGCGTACCGGAAAGGTCGGATCGCGCCGGGCGCGGACGCCGATCTCGTCGTCCTCGAGCCGGATGCGGTGCGCGTCGAACGCGTGATGGTCGGCGGGCGGTGGGCGGATTAGAGAATTTTATCCCCCTTTTGGCGAAATGTCGGTCTGTGGGCGTTTTCGCCGGGCCTCTATAATCGGAGACAGAAAGGCCGAGCAGGCCTTCAACATCCGAAGGAGGTTACCGACGAATGCGGGGGAAACGACTCGTATGGACGTTGGCGTGCGGTGTGCTGGCGTCCGGCATGTTGCTGGCGGGTTGCGGCGGCAAGTCGTCCGGCGGCGAATCCGGCGGGGCTCAGGCGAGTGTTCAGCCGAGCGCGCAGCCGAGTGCGGAAAAAGCTGAACCGTTCACGATCACGCTCCGCCACACCCAGATCAAGGACACGCAGAAAAAGCGGCTGGCGATGCTGCAGGACGTCGTCAAGGCGACGGAGAACGAAGTGCCCGGCCTCAAAATCGAACTGGACGGCGTCGAGGACAAGGTGAACCGTTTCGAAAAACTGCGCGCCGAGATGGCCGCCGGCAATCCGCCGCAAATTTTCGACCTGTTCGGCGGCACCGATACGCGCGACTATGTGAAGGCGGGCCGGCTGCTCGACGTGACGCCGATACTGGAAGAGCTCGGGCTGAAGGACAAGTTTTACAGCCTAGCCGAATTCACCGTCGACGGCAAAGTGTACGGACTGCCGATGGCCGGTTATGTCGAAGGGCTGTACTATAACAAGAAAATTTTCGCCGACAACGGCGTTCAGCCGCCGAAGACGTGGGACGAGCTGTTGAAGGCGGCCGAAACGTTCAAGTCCAAGGGCATTACGCCGTTTGCGCTCGCATCGAAAGACGCCTGGGTCATCAACATGATGATGAACACGATGTGGGTGTACACGGCGGGGCCGACGTCGGTGGAAGACATCGTCGCCGGCAAAAAGAAATGGAACGACCCCGACATGCTCGACGCGTTCAAGAAATACGAAACGCTCGTCAAAAAAGGCTACTTCCAGGAAGGCAACCTGGCGCTGGCCTATGCGGAACAGCAGAACAAGTTCGCGGCCGGCGAGGCGGCGATGGTGTTCGACGGCTCGTGGGCGAACACGCCGCTGACCGACCCGGAAAAATCGAAAGTGGCAAACGACGTCGGTTTCATGCTGTTCCCGGCGCTCGGAGGGCCCGGCGACGGCTACATCAACGGCGGTTGGTCGAACGGTTACGGCTTTTCGGTCAAAGTCAAAGACAACCCGCGCGAGCTCGCGGCGGTCAAGGCGTTCATCAAAAACATGTACAACGAGCAGATGCAGAAGCGCCAGCTGCTTGAAGAAGGCATGCTGCCGGCGTTGAAGCTCTCCGACACGAGCGGCGTCAAGCCGATCATCGCCGAAATCTTGAGCGTCAGCAGCGCCGCGAAGGGGACGTTCCCCGCGTTCGACAGCATCGTGCAGCCGAAGGTGCGCGAGGCGCTGGAGCGCGGCATGCAAGAGTTGCTGGGCGGCCGGACGACTCCCGAAAAATTGCTCGAAAACTTGCAGAAAGTGCAGGAAGAAGCCAACCGGGGTTCGTGACGATCCCTTGTCGGCTCGGCGGACGCCGCATCCGTCGGCGTCCGCCGGTTTTTCCCCATTGAAAGGGTGAGGACCGCATGAACCGGACGCTCCGGGACCCGATCGCCTATTTTGTGTTTGTGGCGCCTTCGTTGGCGTTGTTCCTGACGTTTTTCGCCTATCCTCTTCTGTCCGCTCTTCGATACGGATTTACGGAGTGGAACGGTGTAAGCCCGGCGAAATTCAACGGCCTGGCCAATTTCGCGCGGGCTTTGTCGGACCCGGATTTTTGGGTGTCGGTCAAAAATAACCTCTGGTTCGTCGGCTTTTCGGTGTTCGTGCAAATCCCGTTCATTCTGTTGATCGCCGTCGTCGTTAGCGCGTTGCGCAGGGGACACGGCTTTTATAAGACGACGGTGTTTTTGCCGAGCATTCTGTCGACGGCCGTCATCGGGGTGATCTGGTCGTTCGTCTATCATCCGGAGGCCGGTCTGCTGAACCAGCTTCTGAGAAGCGTAGGGCTTTCGTCATGGGCACACGCCTGGCTCGCGGAAGAGAAAACGGCGATGCTGTCGGTGCTTGTGACGAACGCGTGGCAATGGACCGGTTTTTACGTCGTGCTAACGTTGGCCGCCATTTTCGCGATTCCGAAGGAATTGACCGAAGCGGCGACGATCGACGGGGCGGTTGGATTCCGCCGCGCTTGGTACGTGACGGTTCCGCTTATCCGTCCGGTCATCGCCGTAATGGTACTTTTGTCGGTCACCGGCGCGATGAAGGCGCTCGACATCGTATTCGTCATGACGGAAGGCGGTCCGTACGGGACGACGGAGGTGATGGCGACTTATATGTACCGGCAGGCGTACAAGCTGGGTGACTACGGCTATGCCAACGCGATCGCCATCCTGATTTTCGTGTTCACGACGGCGCTGACGCTTGCCATGCAGTATTTCAACAGGCGGACGGAGGATGTACAATGAAGACGACAGAATCGGCCGGTCGGAGCGTCGTCGCGGCGTCGTCGGACGCGCGTGCATGCAGCGGGATGCCTTTGCGGTCTCGGGCGCGAACCTTTGCGGCCTGGCGGCGATGGCCCCGACATCGCCTGTTCGAGGCGGTCGGTCATGCCGTGATGCTGACGTACGTGTTCGTGACGCTCTATCCGCTGGTGTGGGTGTTTTTCTCGTCGTTCAAGACCAACCGCGAAATCATCGAACGGCCGTGGGGATTGCCCTCGTCGCTCCGGTTCGACAACTACGTCCAGGCGTGGAGCGGATCGAAAGTCGGTACGTTTTTCTGGAACAGCCTGTACGTCAGCACGATCGCGGGTACGGCGACCGTGCTGCTCGCCGCCATGACGGCATTCGCGATCACGCGGATGCGTTTCGGCCGGCTGAGCAAAGGTGTGTCGGCCGTCTTTCTGTTCGGTCTGCTCGTACCGGCCGGTTCGCTGCTCGTGCCGCTGTACATGTTGCTGCGCGAATTGAAGCTGTACAACACGCCGCTTGCGCTGTTGTTCCCATACGCCGCGTTCGGGTTGCCGCTGACGATGTTCGTCATCGCTGCATTTTTCAAATCAGTGCCAGGCGAGCTGGAAGAGGCGGGCGTCGTCGACGGGCTCGGCGCGATCGGGCTGTTCGCGCGCGTTGTGCTGCCGATTTCGGTGCCGACGCTGGTGACCGTTTTTATCCTGAACTTTTTGTCCAATTGGAACGAATTCATCATGGCGAATCTGTTTCTGGCCAAAGAGAAATACCGGACGCTGCCGGTTGGCATGGTCGCGTTTTACGACCAGCTCAACATGAATTACGGCGGCCTGTGTGCGGCGATTATGTTCAGCGTGCTGCCGGTCGTCGCGCTGTATGCGGTGTTGCAGCAAAAAATCATTGAAGGGATTACCGCGGGAAGCGTCAAAGGTTGAAAAGCCGGCCGAAACGGGGGGGGCGCGGCGTGAACCTGCGGCGGAAAATGGCGCTTGCGTTTCTTATTTTGGTGATCACGCCGCTGTTTGCGCTAGGGGCGGAAAGCTACGCGCTGACGCAACGGTTGATCGAGCGCAAGTTCGGCGAACAGTCCGAACTGACGCTGCGTGCGATCGGCCGGAATATCCGTTACGTATTCAAGGAGGCGAACTATTTCAGCGATTTCTGGATGGTCAAGGAACCGATCCAGACGCTCTACCGGATGCTCGACCGCGGTCAGGCCGACCCGTCCGCATGGCCGGAATACGAAAACACGCTGCGGCAGACGCTGCTGACGTATGCGCCGATCCAGTCGGTGACCCTGTACGGCATGAACGGGCTGACGGTGCGCGCCGGCCGCGAGTTTTTGCCGACGGTGCCGTATGATCGGCTTGTGCGGCATCCGTTTTACCAGGAGGTGCTGCGTCGCGACGGCGTCCCGAAGTGGATCGGCCCGGGGGAATTGCCCGAGCTGACCGGCGACGCGCGGTTTTTCGATCAGGTTCGCGTCGTCAAGGATTTTTATACGATGGACAACCGCGGTGTCCTGTGGGTTAGGTTTTATTTTAATGAATTTGACAAAATATTTCAATCTTATAAAGTTGGAGGAAGTCAAGTTTATCGGTTTTTGATCGTCGGCGCGAACGGGCTCGTGTTGTACGACAGCAGACATGAGCTGGAAGGACGGACGGCGGTGGAGTTGCTCGGAAAGCTAGCGCCCGACGGCGTCCGCTCTGCGTCGGGCAAGGCGCCGTTTCTCGGAACGGAAAGCGTCGTCGCGTCGGAGCCGCTCGGGCTGGAGCCGTTCGGTGCTGACCGGTGGTCGATCGTCGCGATCGCACCTTGGTCGTATGTTTCCGGCGAGGCGAACCGAATGATCCGGACGATGGCGACGGCGGCGGCGGCGTGTCTCGTGCTGGCGTTCGTGTTCAATTATGTATTCGTTCACCGGCTCGTCCTTTTTATATTGAAAGTGGTGTCGTCGATGCGGCGGGTGGAGCACGGCGATCTGACCGCTCGGATTCGCGCACGCGGCAACGACGAGACGACGGCGCTCGCCGTCGGGTTCAACCGGCTCGTCGAACGGGTATCCGAGCTGCTCGACGAGGTGCGCCGCCAGGAAGAACGCAAGAAGGAAGCCGAACTGATGCTGATGCAGGCGCAGATCAAGCCGCATTTTCTGTTCAACACGCTGGAATCGATCAACGTGCTGGCGGTTCAGAACCGCGGCCGGGAAGTCGGCCAGATGGTGCAGCGGCTCGGCGCCCTGCTTCGCGCCAGCATCCGGCCGGAGGAAGAAGTCGAGGTCCGGCAGGAAATCGAACATCTGAGGAATTATTTAGAGATTCAGTCGTTCCGGTTTACGGACCGTTTCGACTACGAGATCGACGTGCCGGAGGACCTGATGGAATGCCTTATGCCGAAACTGACGCTTCAGCCGCTCGCCGAAAACGCGCTTCACCACGGTCTGGACGGTCTCGGGAGAAAAGGACGGCTTCGCGTCTGGGCGCGTCTGGAGCCGTGCGGGCTGGCATTTTATGTGGAAGACGACGGCCGCGGCATACCGGCGGAACGACTGGCGGTGTGCTCGACCGACGGTCGTACTGGATCCGGCACGGGCATCGGGTTGCGCAATGTCGCCGACCGCATCCGTCTGAGATACGGGCCGCGGTACGGCGTTTTCGTATGCAGCCGGGAAGGGGAGGGGACGACGGTCAAATGCGTGCTGCCACCGACTCGCAGACCGGATCCGAGGTGCGGCTGAAAGTACTGATCGCCGACGACGAACGGCACATTCTCGACAATTTGCGGACGGTCCTGCCGTGGGAAGAGATGGGGTTCGACGTCGTCGGCCTCGCTCAGAGCGGCGAACAGGCGCTGGAGCTGGCGGAACGGTTCGGTCCGGATCTGGTGTTGTCGGATATCCGGATGCCGAATATGGACGGGCTCGCGTTTGTGGAGCGTTTGAAAGAGTTGCGCCCCGACGTCGAGGTGCTGATGATTACGGGCTATCAGGATTTCGAGTATGCCCGCGCGATGATCCGGCTCGGTGTGCGCGATTACATTCTGAAGCCGATCGATTACGAGAAACTGGAGGAGACGATCCGCATTCTGGCCGATTCGCTGCGGGAACGCCGCCGGCGCGAACGTTTGCGGGAGTCGGAATGGCGGGAGCTGTCGACGCTGGCGTATCATAAGCTGTTGCACGATTTGCTCGTCGGCCATTCCGGTCTTCGGCTCAAGTATTATTCTCCGCTCGACGAGGCGTTCGGCGCGGGCATCGATTTGGAACGGACGCGGTTTGTTTTTCTTTTGGCAGATTTGGAAGATTTCGCGTCAACGCGGCTCTTTTGGGGTGAAAACGAGCGGAAGCTATGGAATTTTGCCGTCCGCAACATCTTGCAGGATGCGGTGCGCGACTTCGGACCGCGGGCGGCAGTGGTGCAGATGAGGCACGGCGAGTGGTGCGTGCTGGTCGAGACGGCCGGACGGCCGTCCCCGACGTTTAAGAGTGAAGTGGAAGGATGGGCGGAACGTCTGCGCGACGCAGTGTTCCGCCATGCGAAGTGCCGGCTCGTGTTTGCCGCGTTCGGCCGTCCGGTGCCGGCGGAGCGGCTTGCGGAGGCGTACCGGGCGCTTCGGCGCAAAATCCAGCTGGCCGTCTGGAAGTCGGAGCCGTTCGTTTGGACGGACGGCACGGAATGGAAGCCTGGGGGCCGGCCCGCGGAGCCTCTGTCCGAACATCGTGCGGCCGTCGCTTCGACGGACGGGGCACGCGAACGCCTGCACGACGAATTGTGGGAGATGGCCGACGCCGTGTCGCGAAGTTTCCGGCAGCACGATCCGGACGGCGTCGAGCAGGCGCTTCGTCGGCTGGACGAGCGGCTGGAGACGCTCGGCGAAGACTCGTGGGAGCGGCTGGAGCATGTGCTGCGGTTCGTCATCGTGCAGCTGATGCGGGACATGCGGGAGCTCGGTGTTTTACGTGAGGCGGAAGAGGAAGAAATGTGGGGACAATTGGCGTCTTGCGAAGATTTGCGCGACGCCCGTGAGTTGCTTAGAGAGTTGGTGGCCCTCGGCGGCCGGGGAATGCGCGGCAAGAAGAACGCGGAAGCGTTGATGCTGGCGGCAAAGGATTATATCGACCGCCATCTCGGCCAGCCGTTCGGGCTGGAGGACGTCGCCGACGCGCTCGGCATCAGCTACAGTTACTTCAGCCTGTTGTTCAAGCAGCATTTCGGCGCGACGTTCGTTGAGTACGTCACCCGCGAGCGGATCGAGCGGGCGAAATGGCTGCTGGAACGGACCGACCGGTCGATTACCGACATCGGCAAGGCGGTCGGCTACGCGGAACGGAGGTATTTTACGAAAGTGTTCCAGAAGCTGACGGGGGTCATTCCGTCGGAATACCGCGCGATGCGCAGGCAGGCGGCCGCGGCGGCGGAGCGGCGCGAAACGGACCGGACGGACGGGCATGAAACGGATCGGCAGGCGGAGCGGAAAGGGGACGATGTTTAATGTTGTCGCTGCGGGAAAAAATCGGACAGTTGTTTGTCTGCGGCTTTTACGGAACGGAACCCTCCCCGGAGATTCGCGCCCTGATCGAAAACGGCGGACTGGGGGGGGTCGTCTATTTTCGGCGCAATGTCCGGGACCCCGAACAGGTTCGCCGGCTGTCGGACGAATTGCAGCGGATGGCGCGCGGGCGGGGGCTGCCGCCGCTGGCGATCGCGATCGATCAGGAAGGCGGCATGGTGTCGCGGCTCGTCCGCGGCGTGACGCCGATGCCCGGGGCGATGGCGATCGCCGCCGCCGGCGATCCGGACGACGCTTATCGGGCGGCCCGGGCGGTCGGCCGGGAGTTGCGCGCGCTCGGGATCACGTGGAATTTCGCCCCTTGTCTGGACGTCAACTGCAATCCGCGCAATCCGGTCATCGGCGTGCGGTCGTTCGGCGGTTCGCCGGAGGCGGTCGCCGAATTCGGCGCGCGCCAGATCGCCGGTTATCAGGACGCCGGCGTGGCGGCGACGGCGAAACATTTTCCCGGCCACGGCGACACGGACGTCGATTCCCATCTCGGTCTGCCGCGCGTCGGCCATTCGCCGGAACGGCTGGAGCGCGTGGAGCTGGCGCCGTTTCGCCGCGCCGTCGAGGCGGGGGTCGACGCGATCATGACGGCGCATGTCGTGTTTCCGGCGTATGAGCCGACGGGGGTTCCGGCGACGTTGTCCCGCAGCGTGTTGACCGGTTGTTTGCGCGAACGGCTCGGTTTTGAGGGGCTGGTGGTGACGGACTGTCTGGAGATGCAGGCGATTTCGCGGACGGTCGGGGTCGCGGAAGGCGCGGTGCGGGCGATTGCGGCGGGCGCCGATCTCGTGCTGGTCAGTCACACTTACGAATGGCAGAAGACGGCGATGGAGGCGGTGGTTGAGGCGGTCCGACACGGCGAGCTGGGGGAGGATCGGATCGAGCGGTCGGTGGAGCGCGTTTTGCGGTGGAAGGAGCGGCGGGGGATGGGTCAGCCGTCGGAAGACGGGCTGGAGACGCTCTTGGCCCCGGAGCATGTCGCCGTTTGCCGGCGCATTTGTGAGCGGGCGGTGACGATGGTGCGCGACGGCGGCGATCTGCCGCTCGACCGCGGCGAGCCTGTGCTCGTCGTGTGGCCGGAGGTGCGGGTGCGGACGGAGGTGGATGAGCCGTCGGAGGAGACGGAGACGCTCGGGTTTTGGCTGGAGCGCGCCGGGATGCGGGTGGAGGAGCACCGGGTTGGTCTATGTCCGGACGAGCTGGAAGCGGAGTCGGTGCTGGAGGCATGCGGGCGGTACAATCAGGCGGTCTTGCTGGCGTACAATGCGCTGTTTTATCCGGAACAGGTGCGGCTGATTCGGCAGGTGTCGGAGCGGATGCGCGGCCGGCCGGGAGTCCGGCTGGTCGGCGTGTCGGTGCGCAATCCTTACGACGCGCCGCTGTTCGGGGAGATCAGGACGTTTCTGGCGTGTTATGAAAATCGGCCGGAGATGATGCGCGCGCTCGCGGGCGTGTTGTTGGGCGAGGGTTCGGCGCGCGGGAGGTTGCCGGTGGCGATGTGATCGAGTGCGGTTGGCGATCGTCCGGCGGATGGAGGCGCCGTCCGGACCGGGCGTTCGATGCGCGTTATTTGCGTGCGGGAGGATGATGCGGTTCCGGCGGTTTGTTATGGCGTGGTCGATCAACCGGGACCGGTATGAGATTTGTATCGATTGCCTTGAATGAAAAACATGTCAAGCCCCCCGAGGGTTCCGGGGGGCTTGATGCTGTCTTCGGCTTGTTCCGGGAAAGACGATCGATTATGCTTGCCCTTCCGCCAGTGCACGGATGCGCTCGACCGGCAGGCCGGTCACCTCGGCGACCGTGTCCGCGTCCATCCCGCGCGCGAGCAGGTTCCGCGCTACATCCATTTTTCCTTGCTGCAGACCTTGCTGCAGTCCCTCCGCGCGGCCTTCCTCGCGCGCGCCCTCCAGCATCGACGCCTGGTCGCGCAAAAACTTCTGCCGCGCCTCGTACCGCCAACGCGCCTCCTCGCTCTGGCTCAAAATCTCCAGCGTCGTCATCGCCTTCTTCAACGCCGGCTCCTGCATCGCCAACACCTCCCACTGCTCCCGCCCGATCCCCTTCAAAAACAACAGCCAGTTCGTCAACCCGCCTTCCACCGGCGCTTCTTCCTCCCGCAGCTTCGGCAGCTCCATGAAATGCAGCTCCAGATCGTCCGTCAGCCCGATCCCCGTCCGGTCTTCCTTCAAGTGAAACACGTTGTGCACCTGCGCATTCGGCAAAAACGCGAAGTTCAAAATGTTGATCGCCACCGTCCGCCGCAGCTTCCGGTACTGTTCACCTTCCGACAGCTGGCTCGTGTACAGCTTCGCCCAGTAAAACAGCGTGCGCTTTTCGATGTCGTACCGGTTGAACAGCTGGATTTCGACGTTGACGAGCGTGCCGTCGGCGGCACGGGCGCAAATGTCAAGGATGGACTGCTTGTCGTCGGGGGCGTCCTTATCGGTGTAAGGGTTGAGCAGGACGATCTCGGTCAGCCTCGGCCTGCCGGCGTCCTCGAACGTGCGGTTGAGGAACGCCAGCAGGACGTCCTTGTTTTCCTCGCTGCCGAAGATGTGTTTGAAGACGAAGTCGTTTTTCGGGTCGAGCAGGTCGGTCATCGGCAAAGCCTCGCGAAAAATGGGATTGCTGGATTCAGTATAGCATGCGCGCAGCGCCGTCTGCAAGCATAACCGACAGCCGATCGCGCCCCGTCTCGGAAGGGCTTACCGGTGTTTTGCCCGGTTACTCCTCAAACGGATTGGGAAGAAAATCTTCTTTCCGGATATAGCCCGATTCGCCGCCGGGACCATACACCAGGTAGACTTTCCCCGGCAGGTCGACGATCGCGCCCGGAAGTTCTTCGGCAATGGAGGCATGGCCGTTCCACACGTCGTTTCTCGGTTGTTTCGTCGTCACGTCGTAGACGGTCGCTCCCGGCCGGATGCGGCCGTCGCGCGCCTTTTCCGGCGAATACGGCTCAAGGGCGGAAGCCGGCACCCATTGGTCGGCGCCGTAAGCCGCTTCGCCGCGCATGAATTCCACGGCGTACCAGGCGTCGTCGAACGATTTGAGCAGACGCACCACCGTGCCTGGCCCAAGTTTCTGCACGGCGGGATCGTCTTTGCAGCTTTCGGCCTCGGCTTCGGACAAAGGAACCGGCGCAATCTGGACGCAGACCGGCCGCGACACGATCCGAACTTCCGGTGTAATGGTGCGGACGCGTTCGGCGTCTTGGGTGAAATACCAGACCGGGATCCAGCCGCTCTGCTCGACGCGCGCGAAACCGTCTTTCAGCTCGGCGATCCGGTACGCTTGACCGAATTCGCCTACAAATGCGGGGTTGACCGATTTAACGGCCGACAGCTGCATATTGGCCGCGATATCGGTTTGCAGCGTGTAGGTATCGCCGATGCGAATATCGCTGTCGCCGCTGAATTCGGATTTGTCGGGAAGCAACTTGCATCCAACGAACGTCCATAAAAGGAATATTAATCCAAACAACCGGATGTGCTTCATGAAAACATCACTCCGTTTTTTTTCGTTCAGTCTCGTCGAGAACAGACGGCTACTCCTCGAACGGATTGGGCAAAAAATCTTCTTTGCGAATGTAACCCGATTGACCTTGTGAACCATAAATCTTATAAATGCGATCGGGAAGGCCGACACTCGAACCCGGAAGTTCTTCGGCGATCGAAGCATAACCGCGCCATGCGGATGTTCGCGGCTGTTTCGTCTCCACATCGTATACAATAGCGCCCGGCCGGATGCGTCCGTCGCGCGCCTTCTCCGGCGAATACGGCTCAAGGGCGGAGGCCGGCACCCATTGCCACTGATTGGCCAGGAGTACGGACTCCCCCCCGGCGAATTCGACGGCATACCACTTGTCGTCGTACGATCGCAGTAGGCGAACAACGGTGCCTTCTTTCAACTTCTGGGCGGCAGGGTCGTTCAAACAGTTTGCGGTCTCGGCTTCAGACAGAGGAACCGGCACGATCTGGACGCAGACCGGCTGCGACACGATCCGGACTTCCGGTTGGATGGAACGAACGCGCTCGATCTCTTTGGTAAAATACCAGATCGGGATCCAGCCGCTTTGCTCGACGCGGGCAAAGCCGTCTTTCAGTTCGGCGATCCGGTACGTTTGGCCGGATTTCGCTTCAAAAGCCGGGGCGGCGTAGGAAACAGCCGCAGGTTCCCGTTTCGCGCCGATATCGGCGCGTAAGGTATAGGTGCGGCCGACACGCAGGTCGCTCTCTTCGTTCGATCCGGCAGGCTGCAAGGCGCAACCTGCGGCAAGAACGAGAAGCAGCAGTCCTGCCGTTACGATCGTCAACTTCTTGTTCATGTGATCATTCCCTTTCCGAAATCTTCTCTCCAAAATCCTACTCTCATTCTACTCTTCACCCGGCGAAACTGTCTAACACTTTTGTGACTTCTTGAGCGGTTCGAACCATCGGGTGAAAACGCGCCTGCCGGCGTCGACCCGGGGGGTTCGGCGCGACGGGCGACGTGATTTTTTCATATTGCAATCTCGCGCGAACATTGTATACTACCAGATAGTATCATATTCAACAAAACATCAGCGGGCCGTGCCGCAAAGGTCGCCCGGGCGGAGGGAGGCGGGATGAGCTCCGATGATCGAACTCGTCGACATTGAAAAGTACTACTCCCCTGACAGGCCGGTCATCCGGAAGCTGTCAATGACGATCCGCGAAGGGGAGTTTCTGACGTTTCTCGGTCCGAGCGGCTGCGGTAAGACGACGCTGCTTCGGATCATCGCGGGCCTGGAGCGGCCGACGCGCGGAGACGTGTTTCTTGCGGGAAGTCGGATTACGCATCTGCCCCCTTACCGGCGGGACGTCAACCTGGTGTTTCAGCAATACGCGCTGTTTCCCCACATGACGGTCCGCGAAAACATCGAGTTCGGCCTGCGCATGAAAAAGATCGCCCCCGCCGAACGCGCCCGCCGGATCGAAGACGTCATGCGGCTGACCCAGATCGAGGAACTGCGCGACCGTTATCCGCACCAGTTGTCCGGAGGCCAGCAACAGCGCGTCGCCATTGCCCGTGCGATCGTCAACGAGCCGAAAGTGCTATTGCTCGACGAACCGCTCAGCGCGCTTGATTTCCAACTGAGGAAGGAGCTGCGCGCCGAACTGAAGCAACTGCAGCACCGGCTCGGCATGACGTTCGTCTATGTGACGCACGATCAAGAAGAAGCGATGGCGATGTCCGACCGGATCGCGGTCATGAACGACGGCGTCGTCGAACAGATCGGGACGCCGGACGACATTTACCACCGTCCGGGCAGCCTGTTCGTCGCGACGTTCGTCGGCGAAAGCAACATCATCCGCGCCGGCGGCCGTTGCCGCGCGGTGCGGCCGGAGAAGGTGCGGCTTTTTCCCGGCGAAACGCTGAACGGATCTGCGCGGTGCCGCGGGACGATCGAAGACGTCGCGTTCATGGGCAGTCTGTACCGTATCCGGATTTGCGCCCAGCCCGAGGGTAGCCGGCTGACCGTCTACCAGTACGGCGACGAGGGTAGAAAATGGCGCATCGGCGCCGCGGTCGACGTCGAATGGTCGCCGGATGATGAGGTCGAGCTGAACGCATGAGGGGCCCGGTTTGGTTGTTGTGGCCGGGTTTGGCGTATCTCGCGTTTTTTCTGTGGGCGCCGACGGCGCTCGTCGTCGCCGTATCGTTTGCCCGCCGCGACGCGTACGGTGCGGTGCGCTGGGAATGGAACGCGGACAATTACGCGCGGATGTTGGACCCGCTCTATTTGCGCATTTTCGCGGAGTCGGCGGGATTGGCGGCGCTGTGTACGCTGATATGCTTGGCCGTCGGGTATCCGCTGGCTTATTACATTTCCATTCAGGACAAGCAACGGCAGCGGCGGTGGCTGTTCGCCGTCATGATGCCTTTTTGGATCAATTTCCTCGTGCGCACGTACGGATGGATTTTGCTGCTCCAGAACCAGGGAGTCGTCAATACGGCCTTGCGGCAGCTGGGATGGATCGAGCGGCCGCTGTCGCTCATGTACAACCCCGGTGCCGTGCTCGTCGGGTTCGTCTATACGCTGCTTCCGTTCATGATTTTGCCGATTTACGTTTCACTGGAGCAGATCGACCGCAAGCTGTTCGACGCGGCGGCCGATCTCGGAGCGAGCCCGGTCCGCAGGTTTCGCCACGTCACGTTTCCGCTGACGCTGCCGGGGACGGTCGCGGGTTGCGCCCTTGTGTTCGTGTCGGCGCTCGGGCTGTTCGTCGTCTCCGATTTGCTCGGCGGTTCGAAAACGATGCTCTGGAGTAATCTGATCCAGAACCAGTTTCTGTCGGCGCGGGACTGGCCGTTCGGCGCGGCGCTGTCGGCGGCGATGATGCTGTTTTCGGCCGCCGTCGTGTTCGCCGGTTACCGCCTGGCGCGCGTTCGCCTCGGCGAGGGGGGGATCGGATGAATCCGGACGCTCGTCTCCGCGGGCTGCGGCTGTACGCGTGGGCGGTCGTCGCTTTTCTGTATGCGCCGATCGCGCTGATCGTCCTTTATTCGTTCAACGCGTCGCGGTTCAGCGCGGCGTGGGGCGGCTGGACATGGAAATGGTACGCGTCGCTGTTTCGCAACGATCTGTTGCTGGAAGCGACGCGCAACAGTCTCATGATCGCCGTCGCAAACGCTTTCGCCGCCACGTGTCTCGGCACGCTGGCCGCACTCGGCGCGCACGCGCTGAAGCGTCGGGCGCGGGCGGCGGCGCGGGGCGTTTTTTATTTGCCGATTCTGGTGCCGGACATTGTGATGGGGTTGTCGCTGCTCGTACTGTTCAGCCGGTTGGCGATACCTCTGGGAAAATGGACGGTGCTCGCCGCCCACGTGACGTTCAGCCTAGCTTACGTCTACGTGCTCGTTGCCGCCCGGCTGGAGGCGCGCGATCCGCGGCTGGAAGAGGCGGCGCAGGATCTCGGCGCCGACCGGTGGCGGACGTTCCGCCACGTGACGCTGCCGCTTCTTTCGCCGGCGGTCGTCGCCGGGGCGCTCGTGTCGTTCACGCTGTCGATCGACGACTTCATGATCACGTTTTTCGTCTCGGGGCCGGAGTCGACGACGCTGCCGCTTTACGTCTACGGCCTCGTGCGGCGCGGCATTTCGCCGGAAGTCAGCGCGCTGTCGACGCTGCTCGTGGTGCTGACGGCCGTTCTCGTCGCGCTGGCGGAACGGTTTCGCCGGCGGCCGTAAGGTTTGGTTCGCGCAATAAAATTTTCATGTACTTGAAGGAAGGTGGTCCCTCATGCGCATCGGCCGTTTCCATACGGCGAAACACTGGCGCGCCTTTGCGGCGGCCGGTCTGATTGCGGCGGCAGCTCTGGTCGGTTCGGCGGGCTGCGCGTCGAAGGAAAAACTGTACCTGTACAGCTGGGCCGATAATTTCGACGCGGGGGTGCTCGACGAATTCGAGCGCAAGTTCGGCGTCTCCGTACGGTACGACACGTTTTCGAACAACGAGGAGCTTTTGGCGAAAATTCAAGCCGGCGGCGCGCGGTACGACCTGATCCAGCCGTCCGACTATATGGTGGCGACGATGATCCGGCTCGGCCTTCTGGAAAAACTGGACAAGAACAACATCCCGAATTTGAAAAACGTGGGAAAACGGTTTTTAAATCCCGTGTACGATCCGAACAACGACTATTCGGTCATTTATACATGGGGCATTACCGGCATCGCGTACAACAAGAAATATGTGACCGATCCGATCGACAGCTGGCAGGCACTCTGGGATCCGAAGTACAAGGGCAAACTGATCCTGCTCGACGATTCGCGCGAAGTGCTCGGCATGGCGCTGAAAAAGCTCGGCTATTCGAACAGCACGCAGAACGAATCCGAACTCGCCGCGGCTTACGAGGAGTTGAAGAAACTGCTTCCGAACGTGCTGGCGTTCGACACGGACAATATCAAGCAAAAGATGGCGTCGGAGGAAGGCTGGATCGCCTTGATGTGGAGCGGCGACGCGGCGCTCGCCGCGCAGGAAAATCCGGACATCGCCTTCGTCGTGCCCAAAGAAGGAACGACGATCTGGGCGGACAACTACGCGATTCCGAAAGGCGCACGGCACAAGGCGCTGGCGGAGTCGTTCATCAATTACATGCTGGAGCCGGAAGTCAGCGCCAAAAATTACGAGTCGATCGGCTACAGCAACCCGAATGAAAAGTCGTATCCGCTGCATTCGAAAGAGTATCGCGAAAACCGGATGATTTTTCCGACGGACGAGGAGCTGGCTCGCACGGAGTGGCTGGTCGACGTCGGCGAAAAATTGCCGCTGTACGACCGGTACTGGACGGAGCTGAAAAGCGGGGTGAAGTGAAGATTTTTTCATTTTTTTCCATGAAGTTTTCAGTTTCCTTCGCTAGACTGAGGATATCGACAAGGCTTGTGAGATACGGCGCCCTCTCGTGGAGGCTCTAAACTTTTTGTTTCGAAATTCCGAATGTATTTTGTAAAGATGAAAATCCTTAAGCGTAAGGAGGTCATTCTAGTGATGGCTCGAAGGGTTCAGGTCGTTGCGTGGGTATCGGCATTCTCAATCCTTCTAGCTGGAATGCCGGTGTTGGCGTTTGCCGATACAGAAACGCAGGTCTCCTCGGTCACGGCGGAGTCGCAGGCCGCAATCGGTTCCGAAGACGGTCAGTCGTCTACGCCTACGGATGGTCTTCGATATACCGGTTATGTTCTAAATCAAGCTATTGCCTGTGGTTGTCCGAAAGGCCGGCGCGCTTTTCTTACGCGGCAGGCCAATCCCGGCGGCAATTCTGGCGGTCCGCAAATGTCTGGGGCGGCGGTGTCGGCCGACGAGGGGACAGATGTTGACCCCGGCGACGCTCTTGCCCGATACACGGGTTATGTATTGAATCAGGCCATCGCCAGCGGAGCGGGGCGGGCCAGCGGCCGTACGCTCGGCGCCGTGACGCGGCAGGCTGGGCAGACAGGCACGTCACCGTCGCGGCCGGTCGGTGAAGTGCTGGTAGAAATCGTTGTAGAGGAGATACTCTCCGGTTTAAAAAATTGGGCTCATGAAGTGAGAAAGGAAATATCAGCTTATAGCTACAATCAATGATTGAAATGGGCTGGAGATTTCCGTTTCAAAAGCGAAACGGAGTCTCCAGCCTTTCATTGTTTTTGAACGTTAATAGTGGTGAATTCGCTTGTTTTTAGACATTTTAAAATAAACGGTCATCTTTATGTCCTCATCTGTAGAATCAACATGTTTTCACTTTTTCTTCAATCATCTAGACAGACCCCTTTTTCTTTTTTCTTGTCGGTTCGTGTATGATGGAAATCAAAAACGGAGGGATCGCGCGTGACCGAACCGATCGTACGACTTGGCGAGATCGTTCCGGATTTTACGCTGCCGTCGTCGGAAGGCCGGGACATTTCGCTGTCCGAATTTCGCGGCAAGTATGTGGTGTTGTATTTTTACCCCGCCGATCTGACGCCGGGCTGTACGCAGGAGGCGTGCGATTTCCGCGATCGACGCGCGGAGTACGAGCGGCTGAACGCCCAGGTGCTCGGCGTCAGCCCGGATCCGGTCCATTCGCATGTGAAGTTCAAGGCCAAGCACGAGCTGCCGTTTCCGCTCTTGTCCGACCCGGACTGCAAGGTGCTGGAAATGTTTGGCGTCTGGCAGCTGCGCAAGCGTTACGGGCGCGAGTATATGGGCGTCGTGCGGTCGACGTTTTTGATCGGCCCGGACGGCAGGCTTCTCCGCGAATGGCGGAATGTCCGCGTCGCCGGTCATGTCGACGAGGTGCTCGCCGAGCTGAGGAAGACGGCCGCGAAAGGAGGATCCGGGTAAGGGAGAGCGAGGAGGTGTCGTGTCGGCTGCGCGATCGGCACCACTTTTCATCAAACAAAATTTTGTATTGCTGGCCGGCAACCTTCGGCCCCCTTGCACCGGCAAGCAAGGGGGCGCAAGTTACCGGTTAGGAGGGGTTCTTCAATATGGAGGAATTATAAGGGCCTTACGATCTCCCGCAAATAAACCCGTCTGGCCGCCGTGTAACCGACGGCCTGCGCAGCGAAAAAGACGGCGGCGACGGTCAGCGCATAGCTCCAGATGTTCGACATGAGCAGATTCGCCAGCGCCTTCATCGCGAACGCCGCATGCGCGACGCTCACCAGAAACGGCAGGAAAAATACGACCGCGAGCTGGCCGCCGACGATGCGCCGCATTTCGCCGTCCGTCACGCCGATCCGGGCAAGCGACCGGTACAGCGCGCGTTCGTCCTGCAATTCCGTGAACATGCGGAAATAGATCATGCTGCCCGCCGCCGTAAAAAACAGGGCGCAGACGAACGTGCCGACGAACAGCGTCAGCGACGACGTCCGGGCCGCGTCGCGATAACCGGTGATACGCGAGCGCAGCTCGACGTTTGCCGGAGCGAATACCGACGCGCGCAACGCGGCGTCGACGTCCGCAAGCTTTTTCCAGCCGGCGAGTTCCAGGCCGTAGACCGTATAGGCGCGGTCGTGTGAAGCCGCCGACCGTTCGAGCGCGGCGTAGTCGCCGTCGTCGACGACGAGCCAGTCGAGCGCGACGGACAGATCGGTCGTATGCAAAAGTTGTTCTTCCACATCGCTCTGGGTCCAAACGACCGCGTCGGCAGGGGCGCCTTTCGCGAAAGCCGCCCGGAATACGCCGTCGGCCGGCATTTTCCAGAAGCCGCTTTTCAGGGCGCCTGGAGGTAAAATCCGGACGGCGCGGCCGGCCGGCACGTCGCGGGAGGCCGAACTGTCGGCGACTGAATCTACGGCGGCGGCGCGGTATGCGGACTCCGAAACGACGAGCGTCGGCCAGCCGTCGGCCTTGCCGTCGCCGTCTTCATCGGGATAGACGGAGACGCCGCGCAACCGCAGCTTTTTTTCGACGGCGACGTTGCGGGAAGCCAGCTCTTGTTCGACTTTTTGCAGCAGCGCTTCGTTATCGCCGCGCACGATCCACGTCCACGCATAGGGATGGGCGTCGATCGTCTGCGCGCGGAAGTCCATGTAGAAGACGTACAGCGTCCCCGCCGCGGTGATCGCGACCGCGCTGAGCGTCGCCACCGAGGCTAGAAGACGTGCATTGTCCGTCAGCTTGAACGTCAGCTGGGCGACGACGAGCAACCGGGTACCGCGCAGCGTCGAGCGCAGCCGCCGAAGCAGCCGGAGCGCGGCGACGCTGCCCTGGGTGAATAGAAAATACGTGCCGACGACGACGAGCCCGGTTACCGGAAGCATGCGGAGGACGACCGTCATCGGCGTCGACGTATAAGCCAGGACGTATCCCGCGGCGACCAGCGTTACGGCCAGCATCGCCAGCCACGGCGAGACGAGCGGCATCGGCTTCGGCGCCCGCTGGTCGCGCAGCCGCTCGACGACGGTCTTGCGGCCGAGGCGCGCCGTCGCGACGAGCAGAAGCGCCGCGAACATTCCCATAAACACGGCGTACGTCAGCGCCACCGCTTCCCACACGACCGTAAACCGGATCGGGCTGTCCATCTCGAGCAGGGCGGACAGGCCCGCCAGAAACAGCTTGGAAAACACAAGACCGGTCGCGATGCCGGCGGTCGTCGCCGCGAAGGCGATGATCGCCGTTTCCGCCGCGAGCATCCTTCGCAATTGTCCGTCGGTCATGCCGAACAGCGCCAGAAGCCCGAATTCCCGACTACGCGCTTTCAGAAACGCCGACAGCGAGTACAGGACGAAAAAGAACGCGAACGCCGCGATGATGTACTCGCAGGCGATCATGCCGCGCCGGACGTAGGCGGCCGCACGCAGACGACCGTGGACGACGTCGGGGTGCAGGATGAACTGGGCGTACAGGAAAAAGATCGCGGAAGCCAGCGCGCTGCTCAGGAAAAAGGCGGCGTATCGTCTCGCGTTGCCGCGGACGTTAGCCCAGGCCAGGTCCCGCAACTTCACCGAAAGGTCCCCCCAATACGCCGAGCGCGTCGAGAATACGCTGGAAAAACAGTTGCCGGCTGTCGCCGCGCCGGATTTCCGAGAACAACCGGCCGTCCTTGACGAACACGACGCGGCCGGCGAAGCTCGCCGCAAACGGGTCGTGCGTCACCATCAGCACGGTCGTCCCGCGGTTTTCGTTCATGTCGCGCAATGCCGCCATCACGTCGTACGCGGACTTCGAATCCAGGTTGCCCGTCGGTTCGTCCGCCAGCACGACGGCCGGTTCGTGGATGAGCGCCCGCGCGATGGCGGCGCGCTGCTGCTGGCCTCCGGACACTTCGTAGGGGCGTTTGTCGAGAATGTCGGCGATATTCAGATGCCGCGCAAGCTCCGAAAGACGCGCTTCCATCTCGTCCGGCTGCGTCCGGTCGAGCGCGAGCGGCAGGAGAATGTTTTCGCGCAAGGTCAGATTGTCGAGCAGGTTGAAGTCTTGAAACACGAAGCCGATGCGCCGCCTGCGGAACAGCGCGAGATCGCGCCGGGACAGCGTCGCCGGATCGGTTCCGTCGATCCGCACCGAGCCCGACGTCGGCCGGTCGATGCCGGCGAGCAGATTGAGCAGCGTCGTCTTGCCGCTGCCCGACGGCCCCATGACGGCGGTGAATTCCCCGCGCCGCACGTCGAGTGTGATGCCGTCCAGCGCCTTGCGCAGCGCGCCGCCGGAAGAGCCGTAAATTTTCGTCAACGACTCCGCCCGCAGCACGATGCCGGCTTGCTCATCGGTCGCGGGGGCCGCCGTGCGTGTCTGTTCCGGGGTTTCGATCGTCTCGAGCATGTCGTGCATCCTCGGTCCCTCCGATTTTCAACGTACCATGAGTCGGCGGGAACATTCCATCGATTCGGCTTACAGAGCGTCCGGGATTTCTTACATTTCTGCAAGGAGGTCTCGCTTGGGACGGCTCGGAAGGTTCGGGTCGCCGCATGGGTATCGGCGTTTTCCATCCTTTTGGCCGGGATTCCCTCGTTGGCGTTTGGCGATACGGAACCGCAACTCTCTTCAGTTACGGCGGCGTCGCAGACGGCGGTCGATTCCAGCCGACGGCCAGTCGTCTCCATCCAACGATGGTCTCCGCTATTCCGGATATGTTCTGAATCAGGCCATTGCCTGCGGTTGTCCGCACCGTTCTAGCGGCAAAACGCTCGGCGCCGTCACGCGCCAGGCCGGCCCGACGGGAGGTTCGCCGTCGCCGACGATCGGTGAAGTGGTGGAAAACGTCCTGGAGGCGGCGGGCTCTAGCCTCGAGATCATGATGCGGTCCGGAAAGGGCTGGAGCTTCCCGTTTCAAGATCGAACGGCAGCTTCAGCCTTTAAATTTTTGCTTTTAGGTGGTGAATCCGCCCGTTTAAATACCGATGTTGCGACAGATGTCGTCGGTGGCGGCGATCGACCGCGTTTCGAAGCGGACGGTCACCGTCGTGCCCTCGCCGGGCCGGGAAACGAGTTCGATGCGATGGCCGAGCCGGTCGAGCACCTGTTTGGCCAAATAAAGCCCCATGCCGGTCGCTTCGCGGGTTTTTCGGCCGTTTTCTCCGGTAAAAAACGGTTCGAACACGCGCGGCACATCTTCCGGCGGAATGCCGATGCCTTCGTCCGCGACCGTCAGGCGGGCGCCGGACGGCTCGCGGGCGACGGCGACGCGGACGACCGGGCGCGTCCGGCCGGCAAGAGCGGAATATTTGATCGCATTGGACAGAAGCTGATGCAGAACAAATCTGATCCATTTCGGGTCGGTTTCCGCCTCGATGCGCGGGGCGTCCGCTTCCAGGCGCGGCGCGACGCCGGAGCGGATGAACGCCGTCTTGCGCTCGGCGATACACGCGCGGGCGAGGGCGACGAGATCGGTGCGGCGGACGGCCAGATCGGTCTCCGGCCGGCCGAGTCGCGCGGCGTGCAGCATCGCGTCGAGGCCGTCGGCCAGCCGTTCGGTTTCTTCGCGCAGGCTGTCCAGCCAGGCGGCCGCTTCCTCCGGACGCGACCAGTCGGGCGTCTGTTCGAGCGACAGCGAGATGACCGACAGCGGCGTTTTCATCTGATGCACCCACAGCTGCACGTATTCGAGGTGGCGTTCGTGGCCGCGGCGCGTTTCCGCCAGCTCCGTGAAAAAAGCCCTGTGCGCGTCGTGCAATCGGCGGACCAGTTCCGCCTCTTCGGCGGTGACGGGGCTGCGCACGCGCAGTGCGTCGTCGAGGGCGCCGGTTCGGAAGCGGAATTCCCGGTACAAGGGGAGATGGCGAAAATAATCGGCGGCCAGGCAGGTGGCGGCGAAAAAACCGATCAGGGCGCAGACGTAGACGACGTCCGCACGCCCGACGCCGCGCCACGTCAAATAGAGCGCAGACGAGACGGCCGCGGCGGCGAATGCGGCGAGGACCGGCAGCCGGCTTTGCAGGAAACGCCGTTTGCTCACGGCACGCCCGCCTCCGCATCCGCAGGAATCGCCAGCCGGTAGCCGAAACCGCGGACGGTCTCCAGCGCGTGGGGGGCGCCGAGCTGTTCCAGTTTACGGCGTATACGCGCGATATTGACGGTCAGCGTGTTGTCGTCGACGGAGGCCGCATCGTCCCAGATGCGCTCCAGCAGAGCGACGCGGTCGATTGGTTTGCCGGCGTTGCGGGCGAGCTCTTCCAGAAGCAGAAACTCCGTCTTGCTCAGACGAACGGACCGGTCGCGGAACGAGACGTCGAACCGGTTGCGGTCGAGCGACAGCCCGGCGACCACCAGTATGTCCGGCGGCGCCGCGGCGGGCGAGTAGGAACCGTAAGCGCGCCGGATCTGGCTTTTCACCTTGGCGAGCATGACGTCGAGCGAAAACGGCTTGACGAGGTAGTCGTCGCCGCCGTTGTCGAGCGCCATCACCTGGTCCGTCTCGCCGGAACGCGCGGAGATGAAAATGATCGGCGCGTTCGTCTCGGTTCGGAACTGCCTGCACCAGTAATAACCGTCGTAAAACGGAAGACGGATGTCGAGCAGCACGACGTGCGGCCGGACGTCGGCCAGCTCGCGCTTGAGGTTCCGGAAATCGCGGGCGATGTGCGGTTCGTATCCGTATTTTTCGAGATGGGCGGCGATCGCGCCGGCGATTTTCGGTTCGTCTTCGACGATCCAAATGCGATACACGGCTGAGGTCCTCCCGGAAACGGCGTCGTCCGGTATTCATTATAGCGCAGGCGGACACTGGCGAAAATTGCGCGGAAAAAAGCAACTTTCACAATTCCCTTTGGAAAACGTTCGCGTTAAAATCGTAGTACACTTTCGGAACATAAGGAGGGATCGCCGTGGATTCGTTATCGAGGAAACGGGCCCAGATGCCGGAAAGTACGAATACGATTCTCAATCAAAGAACGCTTCAGGCGTCCAATCGGCGGTTGGCCGAATTGCTAAGGCCGGGCATGCATGTGCTGGACGCGGGTTGCGGCAGCGGGGCGATTACGCAGGGTATCGCCGAGCGGGTCGGCCCGGACGGCCGAGTGGTCGGTGTCGACAACAACCCGAGGCTGATCGAAGAGGCGCGGCGACGCTACGGCCATACCCCGGGACTGTCGTTCGAAACGGCTGACATTTATTTGCTTCCTTATCGCGACGGTTTCGACGTCGTGAGCGCGTCTCGCGTTCTTCAATGGCTGTCCGATCCGCTGCTCGCTCTGCTCCAGATGAAGCTGGCGGCGAAAAAAGGCGGCAAAGTGTTGGTGTTGGACTATAACCACGAAAAAATCCGGTGGCGGCCTTCTCCGCCGGAAAGCATGCAATATTTTTACCGGCAATTTTTGAAATGGCGCGCGGACGCCGGAATGAATAACGCCGTCGCCGACCATCTGGAGGAGTTGTTTCGCATGTGCGGGCTGGTCGATATTGCGGTGACGGATCAGTCCGAACGGGTCGCGAGGGGCGATCCCGGATTTGAGGCGGGCGTAAGTATATGGGCCGAGGTTGCGGCCAGCCGGGGACATCAGATGGTGGCGGACGGGTATTTGACGGAAGAAGAGCGGAGTCGGGCGGAAGCGGAATATCGGGAGTGGGCAAGGGAGGAGGCGGAGGAACAGGTCATGTATCTGTTGGCGGTGGAAGGGGTCCGTATATAAAACCCGCAAAGAAATCAGGTATGTTGGGACCGATAAACGCCAGGAGTCATCCCCACCGTTTTCAAAAAAGTGCGATGAAAATGGCTCGGACAAGAAAATCCCAGATGTTCGCTTATTTCTTCGATGCTTTTGTGTTTTTGCTTCAAAAGTTGTTTCGCATGGTGCACACGCAGGTGCAAAAGATACTGGTGCGGGGAAAAGCCGGTCCGTTGTCGGAAGGATCGGATGAAATGGAATTTGCTTCGTCGAGCGATGGAGCAGAGTGTATCTATTGAAACTTTTTCATGATAATGATGGTGAAGATATTCCAATGCCTTTTGCAGGTAGGGATCCGTTAACGGGCATGGAACGGGACGGAACTCGGGAGAGCGGATGAAGGTCGTCACGAACTCCCATATTTCGTCCTGAACGGCCTGTGCCGTTTCTTGATCGAGAAAGAACACGAGTGCCGTTTTCCTTGCTTGCGTAGTCATCTTGACGCCCCGAGCGCGCTCCGATATGATTCGGATATAATTCTTTCGGAATTTTGTCGGAACACGGAGGGTCCCATGTCGAAACCGGTCGAGATGATCGCGGTGCTCGATTTCGGCGGACAGTACAACCAGCTGATCGCGCGCCGCATACGCGATCTCGGCGTCTACAGCGAGCTTTTGCCGTACCATGTGTCGGCGGACAAGCTTCGCGAGCGGGCGCCGAAAGGCATCGTCTTTTCCGGTGGTCCGGCGAGCGTCTACGATCCGCGCGCGCCGAAACCCGACCCGCGCGTGTTCGAGCTCGGCGTGCCGATTCTCGGCATTTGCTACGGCATGCAGCTGATGGCGCACGAATTGGGCGGTCGCGTCGAGCCGGCGGACAAGCGGGAATACGGACGGGCGGAAGTCGAATTCGCCGATCATTGCGCATTGGCGAAAGGGTTGCCGGGCCGGCAGGTCGTCTGGATGAGCCACGGCGATCGCGTCGCCGAACTGCCGCCGGGGTTTGTGGTCGACGCGCGGACGGAGCATGCTCCGGTTGCGGCGATGAGCCATGCCGAAAAACGACTGTACGGCGTCCAGTTTCATCCGGAAGTGCGGCATACGACGCACGGCGACGACATGCTGCGTCGGTTTTTGTTCGACGTGTGCGGGTGCGGGGGCGGCTGGACGGCGGAGACGTTCATCGAGGACGCCGTCGCCGATATCCGGAGCACGGTCGGGGACGAGCGGGTCCTGTGCGCATTGAGCGGAGGCGTCGATTCGGCGGTGACGGCGGCGCTTGTTCACCGGGCGATCGGCGACCGGCTGACGTGCATGTTCATCGACCACGGCCTGCTTCGCAAAGGCGAAGCGGACGCCGTCATGGAAACGTTTGCTGGCAAGTTCGCGATGAACGTCGTCCGGATCGACGCGCGCGAACGGTTTCTCGCCCGGCTGAAGGGCGTGACCGACCCGGAGGAAAAGCGCAAGATCATCGGCAATGAATTCATCTACGTTTTCCAGGAAGAATCGGCGAAATTCGCGGATTTCGCGTTTCTCGCGCAGGGGACGCTGTATACCGACGTGATCGAAAGCGGGACGGAGACGGCGCAGACGATCAAGTCGCACCACAATGTCGGCGGTCTGCCGGCTTCGATGAAATTCCGGCTGATCGAGCCGCTCAGATCTTTGTTCAAGGACGAGGTGCGCCGGGTCGGCGAGCGGCTCGGCCTGCCGCGCGACATCGTCTGGCGGCAGCCGTTTCCGGGGCCGGGGCTGGCGATCCGCGTGCTCGGCGAGGTGACGGAGGACAAGCTCGTCATCGTGCGCGAATCAGACGCGATTTTACGCGAGGAAATCGCGAAGGCGGGTCTCGACCGGGAGATTTGGCAATATTTCACTGTTCTTCTAAATTTAAGGAGTGTCGGTGTAATGGGCGACGGGCGAACGTACGCGCACACGGTCGCGGTGCGGGCGGTGACGTCGGTCGACGGCATGACGGCGGACTGGGCGCGCATCCCGTACGACGTGCTGGAGCGCATCTCGAATCGAATCGTCAACGAAGTCAACGGCGTCAATCGCGTCGTGTTCGACATCACGTCGAAGCCGCCGGCGACGATCGAGTGGGAGTAAAACAGGGATCGGAGCGCAGGATCCGACGATCCCGTTTTTGTAATTTTTGAATTTCCGAAAAGAAAAAGGGGAAAACGGCCATGAACCGCGGGTTGCTGGAACGACTGTTCGATCTGCGCGGGCGCGGGACGAACGTGCGGACGGAGCTGATCGCCGGCGTCACGACGTTCGTCACGATGGCGTACATTCTGTTCGTCAACGTTCGGTTTCTCGGCGAAGACGGCGCCGGCATGCCGGACGAGGCGGTGTTTTTCGCGACCGCCGTCGCCGCCGGAGTTGTTTCGCTGGCGATGGGGCTGTTCGTCAACGTGCCGGTCGCGCTGGCGCCGGGAATGGGGTTGAATGCGTATTTCATGTCGGTCGTGCTCGGTTCGGGCGGAACGATTACGTGGCAGATCGCGCTCGGAGCCGTTTTTGTGTCCGGGCTGTTGTTCGTGCTTTTGACGGTGACCCGGGTGCGGCAGACGATGGTCGCGGCGGTGCCGCCGTCGCTGCGCGCGGGGATTACGGTCGGCATCGGGCTGTTCATCGCGACGATCGGCCTGAAGATGAGCGGTCTGATGACGATCTCCGTGCCGCCGGGGCACGCGGTCGACCCGGCGAAAGGAGGCGTGCTCGCGGGCGATGCGTTTTTGCCGGCGCTCGGCGACTTTATCCATCGCCGCGACGCGCAGCTGGCGCTCGTCACGCTGGCGGTCATCGCCGTGCTTATGGCACTGCGGGTGCGCGGGGCGCTCTTGATCGGCATCGCCGTGGGGACGCTGGTCGGCGTGCCGATGGGCGTGACCGATTTTTCGGCGCTAGGTAGCGCAGGATGGCTGCCGGATTTCGACCGGCTGGCCGTCGGCGCGCTCGACGTGAAAGGAGCGCTTGCGGTCGGGCTCATCGATATCATTTTGCTGTTTACGTTCGTCGAGCTGTTCGACTCGTTCGGCACGCTCGTCGGGACGCTGAACCGCGCCGGTCTGTTGAAAGACCGCAAACAAGGCGAGCGGACGGTCGGCCGCGCGATGCTGGTCGACGCCGCGGGCGTCAGTGCGGGTGCGCTGCTCGGGACGAGCACGGTAACCGCGTATATCGAAAGCGCGAGCGGCATCGCGGCGGGCGGACGAACGGGGCTGACGGCGGTGACGACCGGCGTGCTGTTTCTCGCAGCGCTGTGGCTGGCGCCGCTTGCGCTCGTCGTGCCGTCGGCGGTGACGGCGCCCGCGCTGATCGCGGTCGGTGTGCTGATGGCGGCGCAGGTGCGGGAGATCGAGTGGGACGACGTCGTCGAGGCGTTTCCCGCGTTTCTGACGATCGTGCTGATGCCGCTGACGTACAGCATCGCCAACGGAATTTGCGCCGGCATCGTGGCGTATACGCTGCTCGGGACGGCGCGGGCGTGGCTGGTTCGAGACAGGAAAGCTGCTGTACATTGGATTCTCTGGTTATTTACAGCGCTGATCGTGTTCCGGTACGTGTGGCTCGGGTTGGGCGAATGAGGGCGATAAAGACGAACTATTTTCCCGAATCGGCCGTAAAATGTTCGGTTTTTCGTCGTCCGACGCCTTGACCGGCCGACGGGTAACTGGTACACTGAAAATGCAGTCGAAACATCGCGAAAGCGGGCGGACGGGTTCCGTCCGCCTTTTTGGGTTTTATCGGGGAGGTCGTCGGATGCCTGCGCCACAGGTCGGGGTCATCATGGGCAGCAAGTCGGACTGGGAAACGATGAAACACGCCTGCGCCGTGCTGGACGAGCTCGGCGTTCCGTACGAAAAGCGCGTCGTCTCCGCGCATCGGACGCCGGATTGGATGTTCGAATACGCGTCGACGGCCGCCGAACGCGGGCTGAAAGTGATCATCGCCGGGGCGGGCGGCGCGGCGCATTTACCCGGTATGGTGGCGGCGAAAACGGTGCTGCCGGTCATCGGCGTGCCGGTCAAGTCGTCGGCGCTCGGCGGCCTCGACTCGCTGCTGTCGATCGTCCAGATGCCGGGCGGCGTGCCTGTGGCGACGGTGGCGATCGGCGCGGCGGGCGCGACGAACGCGGGACTTTTGGCGGCGCAAATTCTGGCGGTCGCCGATCCGGAACTCCGCACCAAACTCGAACGGCGGCGCGCGGAGATGCGCGACCAGGTGCTGGAAGCGTCGGGTGATCTCGCATGACGTCGAACCGCGTCGTCTTGCCCGGCGCGACGATCGGTGTGCTGGGCGGCGGCCAGCTCGGCCGGATGCTGGCGTTGGCCGGCCGGCATATGGGGTATCGATTCGCCGTGCTCGACCCGGCCGAAGACGCGCCGTGCGCGCAGGTGGCCGACATGCATATCCGTGCGGCGTTCGACGACGTCGAGGCCGCGCGCCAGCTGGCCGCCCGTTCCGATGTCGTCACCTACGAGTTCGAGAACGTCTCCGCCGAGGTCGCACGGGCGCTCGCGTCCGAAGCGTACGTGCCGCAAGGAAGTGAACTTTTGCGCATCACCCAGCACCGGATTCGGGAAAAACGCGCGGTCGAGGCTGCTGGCGCCCCGGTGGCGCCGTATGCGGAAGTCCGCGATCTCGAAGGATTGCTCGACGCGGCGCGGCGGCTTGGCTTTCCATGCGTGCTGAAAACGTGCACGGGCGGATACGATGGCAAAGGCCAGCGCGTCGTCCGCTCGGAGGATGAGGCGAAGCGCGCGTTTGCCGAACTGTCCGGCGGCGGAACGAACGAACTGGTGCTGGAGCGGTGGGTGGCGTTCGAACGGGAAATTTCCGTCATCGTCGCGCGCAGCCCGCGCGGGGAGATTCGCGCGTTTCCGCCTGCGGAAAACGTCCATGTCGACAACATTCTCCACCTTTCGATCGCGCCGGCGCGCATCGGCGAAGCGGTACGCCGGCATGCGGAGGAACTCGCCGTGCGCGTCGCCGAATCGCTCGGCGTCGTCGGCTTGCTCGCGGTCGAAATGTTCGTGACGGCCGACGGCCGACTGTACGTGAACGAACTGGCGCCGCGGCCGCACAACTCCGGCCATTACACCATGGAGGCGTGCGCCACGTCGCAGTTCGAGCAGCACGTGCGCGCGATCTGCGATTTGCCGCTCGGACCGACGCGGCTTTGGACGCCGGTCGTCATGGTCAACATTCTCGGCCAGCACGTCGCGTCGGTGCTCGAGTGGTGGCCGGAAGCCGAACGCGACCTGCCGCGCGGCGCGACGGCCAAGTTGCATCTGTACGGCAAGCGCGATGCGTTGCCCAATCGCAAGATGGGCCACGTCAACCTGCTCTGCGACGACCCGGAAGCGGTGCTGGAATGGGCGATCCGTTCGCCGATCTGGCGCGACCGGACGGAGTCGCTGCGCCGGGCCGGTCGGCTGCCCAAAGTGCGCGAAGCGCGGCTGTCGCCGGCTGATCGTCCTGCCGGCGGGACGGAGCCGCAGCTTGCGACGGCAGCGCGTTCCGACGGCGAAGTCCGTCCGTCGGCAGCGTCAACGGCACACGCCGGCGGCGAAACATCGCCGCAGCGTTCGGCGCGCGAGTCGGCAGCGGAACCGTCGCACCACCAGCCGGCGGCGAAAGGGGGGCGTTCCGGATGATCTCGCGCTATACCCGGCCGGAGATGGGCCGCATCTGGACGGAAGAAAACAAATTCCGCACTTGGCTCGAGGTCGAGATTCTCGTCTGCGAGGCGTGGGCCGAACTCGGCGTCGTTCCGCGCGAGGACGTCGAGGCGATCCGGCGCAACGCCCGGTTCGACGTCGAACGCATTTACGAGATCGAAAAACAGACGCGCCACGACGTCATCGCCTTCACGCGCGCCGTGTCCGAATCGCTCGGGCCGGAGCGCCGCTGGATCCATTACGGCCTGACGTCGACCGACGTCGTCGACACCGCGCTCGGCAGCCTGCTGAAACAGGCCAACGCCCTGCTCGAACAGGGGATTTTGCGGCTGATCGACGTGTTGCGCCGGCAGGCGGTGCGATACAAAGACACCGTCATGATGGGCCGCACGCACGGCGTCCACGCGGAGCCGACGACGTTCGGGCTGAAACTGGCGCTCTGGCACGAAGAAATGAAGCGCAACCTCGAACGGTTCCGGGAGGCGGCGCGCGGCGTCGAATTCGGCAAAATCTCCGGCGCCGTCGGCACGTACGCCAACATCGACCCGTTCGTCGAACAGTACGTCTGCGAAAAGCTCGGCATCCGCCCGGCGCCGATATCGACGCAGACGCTGCAGCGCGACCGGCACGCCCATTACGTCGCCGTGCTCGCGCTCGTCGCGACGTCGATCGACAAGTTCGCGACCGAAATCCGCGCGCTGCAGAAAAGCGAGGTGCGCGAAGTCGAGGAGCCGTTCGCCGAAGGGCAGAAGGGCTCGTCGGCGATGCCGCACAAGCGCAATCCCGTCGGTTGCGAAAACATGTCGGGTCTTTCGCGCGTGCTGCGCGGTTATATGGTCACGGCTTACGAAAACGTCGCGCTTTGGCACGAACGCGACATTTCCCATTCGTCGGCGGAGCGGATCATTTTGCCCGACGCGACGATCGCGCTCGACTATATGTTGCACCGGTTCGCCGACATCGTCGAACATCTGAACGTTTACCCGGAAAACATGAAGCGCAACATGCGGCGGACGTTCGACCTGCCGTTTTCCGGCCGCGTCATGACGAAACTGATCGACCGCGGCTTAAGCCGTGAGCAGGCATACGACACCGTCCAGCCGTTGGCGATGCGCGCGTGGGAGGAAGAGCGCAGTTTCCGCGAACTCGTCGAAAACGATCCGACCGTCCGCGCGCATCTTGCGCCGGACGACGTCGCGGATGCGTTTGACCCCGCGTGGCATTTGAAACACGTCGATACGATTTTCCGGCGGCTCGGGCTGCTTGAACCGGATCGCCGGCCGGAGGGTGAATGAGTATGGAACGGCGTGCGGCCGGCACAGGATCGCCCGGAGAAGCGCTGGCGACGGCGGAGGGGATCGTCCGCGCGCCGCTGGCCCATCGCGGCAAGGTGCGGGAGCTTTACGACCTCGGGCGACATTGGCTGATCGTTGTGACCGACCGGATTTCCGCGTTCGATTTCGTGCTGAAGCCGGCCGTTCCGGGCAAGGGCGTCGTGCTCAACCTGCTCAGCCGGTTTTGGTTCGAGCGGACGGCCGATCTTGTGCCGAACCACATGGTGCACGCCGACGTCGAACTCCTGCCGCCCGGTATCGTCGACGAACGCGACAAACCGCTGTTGCGCGACCGCATGATGGTCGTGAAAAAGGCGGAGCGGATCGCCGTCGAGTGCGTCGTCCGCGGCTACCTGACCGGCGGCGGCTGGCGGCAATACGAGGCGACCGGCGCGGTGTGCGGCATTCCGCTGCCGCCGGGCCTGCGGCGCAACGAGCGGCTGCCGGAGCCGCTGTTCACGCCGGCGATCAAAAACGACGTCGGCCACGACGAAGATGCGCCGTTTGCGCGGATCTGCGAGCTGGTCGGCGCCGAGACGGCGGAAGCGCTGCGCGAGACGTCGCTCAAGCTGTACGGATTCGCGCGGGATTTTTGCGAGCGGCGCGGCATTTTGCTGGCCGACACGAAGTTCGAGTTCGGCCGGATCGACGGGCGGCTGACGCTGATCGACGAGGCGCTGACGCCGGATTCGTCGCGGTTCTGGGCGGTCGAGCGTTATGCGCTTGATGCCGACATCGACAGCATGGACAAGGAGCCGGTGCGGACGTATCTGGCGCGCTCCGGGTGGGACCGGACGAGCGAGCCGGATCCGTTGCCGGACCGCGTCGTCGAGGAGACGGCCCGGCGGTATCGCGAGATTTACCGCAGGCTGACGGGCGAGGAGTTGCCGGGGTAAGGCGGTTTGGATTTCGGATCAGATCACGACGGGATGCGGGAGGCCGAACGAGGCGATGGTAACGGCGAACGTGTACGTGACGATCAAGCGGAACGTGCTGGACGTGCAGGGCAAGGCGGTCAAGGACGCGCTCAGATCGCTCGGTTTTTCGGAAGTCGGGGAGGTGCGCGTCGGCAAGTTTATGGAGCTGACGCTCGAAACCGACGATCGCGCTGCCGCCGAAGAGCGCGTGCGGCAAATGTGCGAAAAGCTGCTGGCGAACACGGTGATCGAGGATTACCGGTTCGAGCTGAAATAGGCGCCGACCGTCGCCGGAAAGCGGTGTCGACCGGCGGCGAAGGCGGCGGACGGGAGAAAACGGAGGCGACGCGGATGAACACGGCGGTGCTCGTGTTTCCCGGCTCGAACTGCGAGATCGACTGCGTTAAGGCGGTACGATCGGTCGTCGGCGGCCGGGTCGAGACGGTGTGGCACACGGAGACCGATTTGTCGGCATACGACCTGATCATTTTGCCCGGCGGCTTTTCGTACGGCGACTATTTGCGCGCCGGGGCGATCGCGCGTTTTGCGCCCGTGATGGGAGCGGTCGTCCGCGCGGCCGAGGCGGGCAAATTCGTACTCGGCATTTGCAATGGTTTTCAGATTTTACTGGAAACGGGTCTTCTTCCTGGCGCGATGCTTCGCAACCGGTCGCTCAAATTCCGCTGCGAAACCGTGCGGCTGCGCGTCGAGAACAACCGGACGCCGTTTACGAACCGGTACGCGGAAGGCCAGGTCATCCGCATCCCGATCAACCACGGCATCGGCAACTATTTTTGCGACGAGGCGACGCTGGAGCGGCTTAAGCGGGAAGACCGGATCGTGTTCCGCTACGAGGGCGAAAACCCGAACGGGTCGCTCGACGCGATCGCCGGCATCGTGAACGAGCGCGGCAACGTGCTCGGCATGATGCCCCATCCGGAGCGCGCGACGCATCCGCTGCTCGGTTCGGCGGACGGCGCGGCGCTGTTCGAGTCGATTCTCTGTGCGTGGAGGGAGCGCCATGGCGCGGCGGTTGTCGGATGAACGGAAAACGGAAGGCGGCGGGATGGCGACGGGCTGTTCCGGCGGCGCCGGCGGCGATGTGCGGGCGCGCCCCCCGGAACCGACGCCGGACGAGATCGCCGAACGACGCCTGTACCGGCAGATGGGGCTCTCCGACGACGAGTACGCCCTGATCTGCGGACAGCTCGGCCGCAGGCCGAATTACTGCGAAGTCGGCGTCTATAGCGTCATGTGGTCGGAGCACTGTTCTTACAAAAACTCCAAACCGGTGCTGCGCAAATTTCCGACGACCGGTCCGCGCGTGCTCGTCGGTCCCGGCGAGGGCGCCGGCATCGTCGACATCGGCGACGGTCTCGGCGTCGTGTTCAAGATCGAAAGCCACAACCACCCGTCCGCCGTCGAGCCGTACCAGGGGGCGGCGACGGGCGTCGGCGGCATCATCCGCGACATTTTCTCGATGGGGGCGCGGCCGGTAGCGCTGCTCAACTCGCTGCGGTTCGGCCCGCTCTCGAGCGACCGCGTCCGTTATCTGTTCGAGCGCGTCGTCGCCGGCATCGGCGACTACGGCAACTGCGTCGGCATCCCAACAGTCGGCGGCGAAGTCGCATTCGAAGAATGCTACGAAGGCAACCCGCTCGTCAACGCGATGTGCGTCGGCATCGTCCGCCACGACCGCGTCCAGCGCGGCGTCGCCTCCGGCGTCGGCAATCTCGTGATGTACGTCGGTCCGGCGACCGGCCGCGACGGCATTCACGGCGCGACGTTCGCTTCCGAGGAGCTGACCGAGGCATCGGAGGAGAAACGGCCGTCCGTGCAGGTCGGCGACCCGTTCATGGAGAAACTGGTGATGGAAGCGTGCCTCGAGCTGATCGAAAGCGGCATCGTCGTCGGCATCCAAGACATGGGCGCGGCCGGGCTGACGTGTTCGAGTTCGGAAATGGCGAGCAAGGGCGGCGTCGGCATCGAGCTCGACCTCGACCGCGTGCCGCAGCGCGAGCCGGACATGACGCCTTACGAAATGATGCTGTCCGAATCGCAGGAGCGGATGCTGTTCGTCGTCCGTCCGGAAGACGAGGAAAAGGCGAAAGCGATTTTCCGCCGCTGGGGCGTGCCGTGCGAGACGATCGGGCGCGTGACGGGCGACGGGCGGCTTCGACTTTTCCACCGAGGCGAAATCGCGGCCGACATTCCCGTCAAAGGGCTGGTCGACGGTTGTCCGGTCTATCATAAGCCGTCGAAAACGCCGGCGTACTATGAAGCGTTCGCCTCGGTCGACACGACGCGCTATCCGGAAACGACGGACGTGCAGGGCGCGCTGGAGCGCGTGCTCGCGTCGCCGACCGTCGCCAGCAAGGAATGGGTGTATCGACAATACGACCATATGATCGGCACGAACACGTTCGTGCCGCCGGGCTCGGACGCCGCCGTCGTCGGCATCGAGGGCACGCGCAAGGCGCTGGCGCTCGCGACGGACGGCAACGGCCGCTACGTCTACCTCGATCCGGAAACCGGCGGTAAAATCGCCGTCGCCGAGGCGGCGCGCAACATCGTCTGTTCCGGCGGCGAACCGCTGGCGGTGACGGACAATCTCAATTTCGGCAGCCCGGAAAAGCCGGAGCAGTTCTGGCAGCTGGAAAAGGCGGTCGACGGCATCGCCGAGGCGTGCCGCGCGCTCGGCACGCCGGTCGTCAGCGGCAACGTTTCGCTCTACAACGAAAGCCCGGCGGGGGCGATCTACCCGACGCCGGTCATCGGCATGGTCGGGCTTGTCGCCGACCTGGACCATATCACGACCCAGGCGTTCAAGCGGGAAGGCGACGTCGTCTTCCTGCTCGGCGAGACGAAGGCGGAACTCGGCGGCAGCGAATTTCAGAAAGTCGTCCACGGCGTCGTCGAAGGCCGGCCGCCGTCGATCGACCTTGCGGCGGAAAAGAAGTTGCACGACGCGCTGCTCGCCGCCATCCGCGAGAGACTCGTCGCGTCGGCGCACGATCTGTCCGAAGGCGGGCTTGCGGTCGCGCTGGCCGAATGCTGCATCACCGGCGGTATCGGCGCTTCGATCGAGTGGACGACGAATTTGCGCGCCGACATCGCGCTGTTCAGCGAAAGCCAGTCGCGCGTCGTCGTCGGCGTTTCGCCCGACCGCGCGGACCGGTTCGCCGCGCGCATGGTGGAAGCGGGGGTACCGTGCGCGCGCATCGGCGTCGTCGGCGGGCAATCGCTGCGCGTTGTGGTGAACGGCCGGACGGTCGTCGACGCGCCGGTCGAACGGCTGGAGCGCATCTGGCGCGGCGCGATTCCGGAGCGGATGGAAGGCGGCGCGTGAACGCCGACGGCTGGGCGCGGTACGAACGACGAAAGGGGAGCGGGCGGTGGACATCCGAAGCGGACGAAGCGGAAACGGCGACGAATTGCGGATGTTGCGCGGGCTTTGGACGGACGGCGTCTACAACGCGGGTTCAGGCAAGGAAGGGCCGTTCGACCGGCTGCGCGAGGAATGCGGCGTGTTCGGCGTCTACGGACATCCCGACGCGGCGACGCTCTGCTATTACGGGCTTCACGCGCTTCAGCACCGCGGCGAGGAAAGCGCGGGCATCTGCTCGCGCGACGGGACGAATCTCTATTGTCACCGCGGCATGGGGCTCGTCCGCGAAGTGTTCGACCGCGAGCGGCTGGCGGCGCTTAAGGGAGACGCGGCGATCGGCCACGTCCGCTATTCGACCGCGGGCGCGAGTGTGCTGGCCAACGCTCAGCCGCTCGTCATGGCGTCGCGGTGGGGGACGCTGGCCGTCTGCACGAACGGCAACCTGGTCAACGCGCCGGACGTGCGCCGCCGGCTGGAGGCCGAAGGCGCGGTGTTCAAGACGACGAGCGACACCGAGACGGTGCTGCACCTGATCGCGACGTCGAAACAGCCCGACCTCGTCTCCGCGGTCAAAGAGGCGCTGTGTACCGTCGTCGGCGGCTTCGCGTTCCTCATCATGACCGAACACAAACTGTTCGCCGCCGTCGACCCGAACGGCCTGCGGCCGCTCGTGATGGGCAACGCCGGCGGAGCCGTCCTGTTCGCGTCGGAGACGTGCGCGCTGGAAGCCGTCGGGGCCTCGCCGGTGCGCGAAGTGATGCCGGGCGAACTGCTCGTGCTCGACGAAGCCGGCCTGCGCGCCGACCGGTTCGCGCCGGCCGAGCGGAGGGCGCTGTGTGCGATGGAATTTATTTACTTTTCACGGCCGGACAGCGATTTAGACGGAGTCAACCTGCATGCGGTACGCAAACGGATGGGCAAGGAGCTGGCGAAGGAAGCGTTCGTCGACGCCGACGTCGTCACCGGCGTGCCGGACTCGAGCATTTCGGCGGCGATCGGCTACGCGGAACAGACGGGCATCCCGTACGAGCTCGGCCTGATCAAAAACCGCTACTCCGGCCGGACGTTCATCCAGCCGAGTCAGGAGCTGCGCGAACAGGGCGTGAAAATGAAACTGTCCGCCGTCCGCAAAGTCGTCGAAGGCAAGCGCGTCGTCATGGTCGACGACTCGATCGTGCGCGGCACGACGTCGCGACGCATCGTCCGACTGCTGCGCGACGCGGGAGCGCGGGAAGTGCACGTCCGCATCGCGTCGCCGCCGTACATGAACCCGTGCTTTTACGGCATCGACACGCCGACGCGGGAAGAATTGATCGCGTCCTCGAACACCGTGGAAGAAATCCGACGGGCGATCGGCGCGGACTCGCTCTATTTTCTGAGCAAGGAAGGGCTTCTGGCCGCGATCGGCCGGCCGGAAGGCGGGCTGAATTTCGGACGCTGCACCGCTTGTTTCGACCGGATGTACCCGACGCCGGTGCCGCTCGACGACGAAGACGGGGAAAAGCGGCGCGCAGTCGGCTGCGCGGGCGGCTGTTCGGGCGGCGCGGCGGACGGGCGACAGGGATAGCCGGCGGTCCGAAAAGAGCGAAAAGCGAAACCGACGGTGATGCGGCGGGCACGGGCATGCGCCCCGACCGCCCGGCGACGCGGCGGACGAACAGAGGAACATGCGGAAAAGGCGGGAACGAACGTGTCGGAAGCTTACAAGCAAGCGGGAGTCGACATCGCCGCCGGCAACGAGGCCGTCGAGCGCATCCGGCCGCACGTGCGGCGGACGTTTCGGCCGGAAGTGCTGGCTGATCTCGGCGGGTTCGGCGGCTTGTTCCGGCTGGACAAACATAAATACGAAGATCCGGTGCTCGTCGCGGGCGCCGACGGCGTCGGCACGAAGTTGAAAATCGCGTTCGCGGCCGACCGCCACGACACGATCGGTGTCGACGCCGTCGCGATGTGCGTCAACGACGTCGTCGTGCAGGGCGCCGAGCCGCTGTTTTTTCTCGACTATCTGGCGTGCGGCCGGCTCGATCCCGCCAAGGTCGAGGCGATCGTCAAGGGCGTCGCCGACGGCTGCGCCGAGGCCGGCTGCGCGCTGATCGGCGGCGAGACGGCGGAAATGCCGGGCATGTACGCGGACGGCGAGTACGATTTAGCCGGTTTTGCCGTCGGCGTCGTCGATCGAAAAAATCTGGTTACGGGCGAGGACGTGCGTCCGGGCGACGTCTTGCTCGGGCTTGCGTCGAGCGGTCTGCATAGCAACGGTTTTTCGCTGGTGAGAAAACTTCTGATCGATTCCGGAAAATACGACCTGTACGCGCCCGTACCCGAGCTCGGCCCGCAGCCGCTGGTGGACGTGTTGCTCGCGCCGACGCGCATTTACGTGCGGCCGCTGCTTGCGCTGATGAAACGCGTCCGCGTGCGCGCGATGGCGCACATCACCGGCGGCGGTTTTCTCGAAAATATCCCGCGCGTGCTGCCCGACGGCCTGGAGGCGCGGATCGAATACGGCACGTGGCCGGTGCCGCCGATTTTCGAGTTGCTCGCGCGCGAAGGCGGGTTGTCCGGGCGCGACCTGTTTTCGACGTTCAACATGGGCGTCGGCATGGTCGTCGTCGTGCGGGAGGAAGACGCGGATGCCGCGGCGGCGTGCCTTGCGGAAAACGGCGAGCGCGTTTTCCGGATCGGCCGCGTCGTTGAGGGAACGCGGCGGACGACGATCGTCGGGGTGGAGCTGTGATGGAACCGGTACGGCTGGCCGTGTTCGCGTCGGGGAGCGGCTCGAATTTCCAGGCGCTGGCCGAAGCCGGGGTGCGCGGCGAATTCCGCGGCGCGATCGAGCTGCTCGTCACCGACCGGCCGCAGGCGAAAGTCGTCGAACGCGCTCGCGCGCTCGGGGTGCCGGTGCTGGCGTTCCGCCCGAAGGCGTACGCGTCGCGGGAAGACTACGAGCGCGACGTCGTCGCCGCCCTTCGGGATCGGCGGATCGACTACGTGTTGCTCGCCGGTTACATGCGCCTGCTGACGCCCGTGATGCTGGAGGCGTTTCCGAACCGGATCGTCAACATCCATCCGTCGCTGCTTCCGGCGTTTCCGGGGCTGAACGCGGTGCGGCAGGCGCTCGACTACGGCGTCAAAATGACGGGCGTCACGGTCCATTTCGTCGACGGCGGCGTCGACACCGGACCGATCATCGCACAGGAAGCGGTGCCGGTCGAAGACGGCGACACCGAAGAAACGCTGGCCGAGCGCATTCACGCGGCCGAACACCGGCTTTACCCGCGCGTCGTCCGCTGGCTGTGCGAGGGACGGATCGAGGTGGAAGGCCGGCGCGTCCGCATCCGGGGCGCGGAAGATGGCTAAGCGACACGGATAAAAGGGCCGAAAGCCGCGGGCGTGCGGCAGGCCGACCGTCGCAATCCGGCGTGTGCATCGGATCGACAGCCGCGGTCCGGTGTGCGGCGTCGGCTGCCGCGAATCCGGCGCCGGACATGCCGTTTTTTCGGCGTGAAGGCCGGTCCGCTTTTTTCGAGGGCGAAGAGGAAGAAAGGACGGGAAATACTTTGGCGATTGCGCGCGCATTGATCAGCGTATCGGACAAGACCGGCGTCGTCGACTTCGCGAAAGGATTGGCGGAAGCCGGCATCGAAATCGTTTCGACCGGCGGGACGAAAAAGCTACTGGAACAACACGGCGTCTCCGTCGTCGGCATCTCCGACGTGACGGGTTTTCCGGAAATTCTCGACGGCCGCGTCAAGACGCTGCACCCGGCCGTCCACGCGGGGCTGCTCGCGGTGCGCGACAACGCGGAGCATCTCGACCAGATGCGGCGGCTCGGGCTGTCGTTTTTTGATCTGGTGGCGATCAACCTGTATCCGTTCGCGCAGACGATCGCCGATCCGGCGGCGACGTTCGCGGATGCGGTCGAGAACATCGACATCGGCGGCCCGGCGATGATCCGCTCGGCGGCGAAAAACCACGCGTTCGTGACCGTTGTCGTCGACGCCGCCGATTACGGTTCGGTTCTGGAGGAAATCGCCTCGCACGGCGATACGACGCCGGAGACGCGCCGGCGCCTTGCAGCCAAGGCGTTCCGCCATACGGCCGCCTACGACGCGATGATCGCGGCGTATTTGACGGAGCGTGCGGGCGAAACGTTCCCCGAGCGGCTGACGCTGACGTTCGAGAAAATGTGCGATTTGCGCTACGGCGAAAATCCGCACCAACGCGCGGCGTACTACCGGTTGCCGCTTGCACGGGCCGGAACCCTGACGGCGGCCGAACAGCTGCACGGCAAGGAGCTTTCGTACAACAACATCCATGATGCGAACGCGGCATTGGCGGTCGTGCGGGAGTTCGACGCGCCGGCCGTCGCTGTAATCAAGCACGCCAATCCGTGCGGCGTCGGCGTCGGTCCGACCGTAGCCGAAGCGTTCCGCAAGGCGCGCGACGCCGACCCGGTTTCGATTTTCGGCGGCATCGTCGCGGCGAACCGGCCGATCGACGCGGCGACGGCGCGGATGATGGCGGAACTGTTTCTCGAAGTCGTGCTGGCGCCCGAGTTTGAGCCGGAAGCGCTCGACATCCTCACGAAAAAGAAAAACCTTCGCTTGCTCCGCCTCGGTGCTGAAGCGTTCGCACTTGCGGATCGGACGCCCGGCGGCCGGGCGGGAGGTGCACCCGTCGTTCCGGATTATGCGTTTGTATCGGTCGACGGCGGGCTGCTCGTTCAGGACCGCGATTCCGGGGCGTGGCGCGACGCAGACTTACGCGTCGTGACAAAACGCGCGCCGACCGACGCCGAATGGGAGGCGCTTCGTTTCGCCTGGAGCGTGGTCAAGCACGTCAAGTCGAACGCGATCGTGCTCGCTCGCGACGGCATGACCGTCGGCGTCGGGGCGGGACAGATGAACCGCGTCGGCGCCGCCCGCATTGCGATCGAACAGGCGGGCGACCGGGCGCGCGGTGCGGTGATGGCGTCCGACGCCTTTTTCCCGATGGGCGATACCATGGAGCTCGCCGCGAAGGCCGGCGTCACCGCGGTCGTCCAGCCGGGCGGCTCGATCCGCGACGAGGAATCGATCCGCGTGGCGGACGAACACGGCATCGCAATGGTGTTTACCGGAATTCGCCACTTTAAACATTAACGGCGTGAAAGAACGCTGCGAAACGTTCGTGCGGCCTTTCGCGGCTTTGCGCGGCACTGCGCCGAAGCCGTGCGCCGCCGAATCCAACATGCGGAAAGGAGAAACGCGACGTGAACGTTCTCGTCATCGGCCGCGGCGGTCGGGAACACGCGATCGTCTGGGCGTTGGCCAAAAGCCCGAAGGTCCGCCGCCTGTATTGCGCGCCGGGCAACGCCGGCATCGCCGAACTCGCCGAATGCGCGCCGATCGCCGAAAACCGTTTCGACGACATCGCCCGATTCGCGCTCGAGCGTCGCATCGACCTCGTCGTCGTCGGCCCGGACGATCCGCTTGGCGCCGGTATCGTCGACGCGCTCGAGGCGCGCGGGCTGGCGGTGTTCGGGCCGAACCGCGCAGCTGCCGAGATCGAGTCGAGTAAGGTATTTATGAAAGGATTGCTCAAAAAATACGGCATCCCGACTGCCGCCTACGAAACGTTCGACCGCTACGAGGACGCGCTGGCGTACGTCGAAAGCCGGCCGCTGCCGATCGTGATCAAGGCCGACGGCCTGGCGGCGGGCAAAGGCGTCGTCGTCGCCCGCACGCGGGAAGAAGCGGTCGAGGCGCTGCGGCGGGCGATGGTCGAGCGCGTATTCGGCGCCTCCGGCGACCGCGTCGTGATCGAGGAGTTCATGGAAGGACAGGAAATGTCCATCCTGTCGTTCGTCGACGGCGAAACGGTGCGGCCGATGGTGCCGGCGCAGGACCACAAGCCGGTGTTCGACGGCGACCGCGGGCCGAATACGGGCGGCATGGGCACGTACGCGCCGCTGCCCCACATTCCGGAATCGGTCGTCCGCGAGGCGGTCGAACGCATCATCAAGCCGACCGCGAAGGCGATGGTCGCCGAAGGCCGGCCATTTCGCGGCGTGCTGTATGCCGGGCTCATGGTCACGGCCGACGGGCCGAAAGTCGTCGAGTTCAATTCGCGGTTCGGCGACCCGGAAGCGCAGGTCGTGCTGCCGCTTCTGGAATCGGATCTGCTCGACGTCCTGCTCGCCGTCGTCGAGGGCAGGCTCGACCGCGCGGACATCCGCTGGAGCGACAAGGCGGCGGTATGCGTCATCGCCGCTTCCGCCGGTTATCCCGGCGATTACCGTAAGGGCGTCCCGATCGAAGGGATCGACCGCGTCCGCGACGCGATCGTGTTCCATGCCGGCACCGCGCGCGATGGCGACCGGATCGTCACCAGCGGCGGCCGCGTGCTCGGCGTCACGGCGCTCGGCGCCACGATCGCTGAGGCGCGGGCGAAAGCATACGAGCAACTCGCGCACATTCGGTTCGACGGCATGCACTACCGCACCGACATCGCGCGCCGGGCGCTGGAAGCGGCGCGCTGACGACGGGACGCGAAAGTGTCCGGAAAGCGTCCGGAGAGCGTTCGGTTGCGGGGACGGCTGCAAGTCAAGGCACGGCAAGGCGGCTGCGACGATAAAGCAGCCGCCGATTTGCGTCTTCGGTCGGCTTTCGCAGGCGTCTTTTTCACGGGCGTTTCTTGCGCCGTCTGCGCCTTCTGCGGTAACGCCTCCGCCGGGAACCGGACGGCATGCGGCTGCGTTTGAAGCGTTTCCGCCGGCTCATGCGACGGCCGTAGGCGGCTGGGCGTCTGCGCTTTTTGCGTCGCCGGGTACGGCGCGGATTGGCGGCGGCGTCGCCGGAGCCGCTCTTGCCGGCGAATGTCCGGACGAGCAGTTTCATCATCGGCGCCATTTGCGAGAGGGTTTGCATCAGTTTTTGTGCTTTCCCGATTTTGTCCAGAATACCGGGAATCCCGCCCATCCGGTTGACCAGCGCCTGCAAGTCTTTGAGGCTGAAATTGCCGAGGCCGAACGGAAGCAAAGGCGATTTGGCCGGTGCCGCCGCACCGGGCCAGCCCATCGCCGCATCAGCGCCGAACGCCTCCCAGGGTGTCGGCGGCTGGGCGGGGGCGGGCAAAGCTGGCCAGAACGGGTCGTAGGCCGCGGGAAGCGATGCGCCCGCCGGATCGGACGGCGGTTGGGCGAGCGTCATGGTCGTTCACGATCCTTTGTTCGGGATTCGGGAGATTTCGGTAGCATCGTATGTCGGCGGGCGGACGTCCGGCCGGGCGTCCGCCCGATTTTCCTCATTTTCGTCCGACGCAGCGGAAAAATTTTAAAAGAGTAAAGCAGGAATCCGACTCTCCGCCGTCGAAATGAAGCAGCGAAGCGATGCAGCCCGAAAAGCCGAAAGAGGGGGTTGCCGGCATGCAGTTGAAAAAACTCAACGATAAGACGATCGACCAATTGTTCGAGGCGATTCTCACGTTGAAAAACGTCGAGGAGTGTTATATTTTTTTTGATGACCTGTGCACGGTCAACGAAATTCAAGCGTTGTCGCAGCGGTTGGAAGTCGCCCGTCTGTTGCGGAAAGGCTATACGTACAGCCAGATCGAAGCCGAGACGGGCGCGAGCACGGCGACGATCGCGCGTGTGAAGCGTTGTCTTCATTACGGCAACGACGGGTACAGCATGGCGCTCGACCGGCTCGGGCGCTGAAGCGGTCGGACGAAAGGAGGAAGCGCGGTGGCCAAACGCGGTGTGCTGGTCGTCAGTCACGGCTCGCGCGACGGAGCATGGGTGCGGGTCGTCGACGAGACGGTGGCCGCGGCGCGGGTACCGGAAGGCGTCGCGATATGCGGCGCTTTTCTTGAGCTGGTCGAGGGGCGGCTTATCCAGGACGGCATCGATCGGCTGGAAGCGCAGGGCGTAACCGACATGCTCGTCGTGCCGCTGTTCGTCTCGTCGGGCAGCGGACACGTCGACGAGATCGCCTGGGCGTTCGGCGCGCGTCCGGCGCCGGCGGTGCCGACGGATCTTGAGCCGTTTCGCGTCCGCGCGCGCGTCCGGTTCGGCCGGCCGATCGGCGACGATCCGGACGTCGCCGCCGTGATCTTCGATAAAATCCGGCCGCTGTCCGTCGATCCGGCTCGGGAGGCGCTGCTTCTCGTCGGCCACGGCCAGGCGGTAGAACCGCTCGATCGGCTGTGGCGCGCGGAACTGTCGGCATTGGCGGAGCGCGTGCGGCGTCTGGCCGGGTTTGCGGCGGCGGATTTCGCGACGATGTTGCCGGACCGTATCGGCGAGGCGATGGAGCGGCTGGCGCGCGCGTGCCCCGGATGCGACGTGCTGGTCGCGCCGCTTTTTCTGAGCGAGGGATATTTTACGCGGCATGCGCTGCCCGAGAAATTGGCCGCGTACCCGCACCGCTACCGGTCGTGCGCGCTGTTGCCGCATCCGCTGATGACGCGCTGGCTAGAGCGAACGATCGAACAAGGCCTGGAGGAGTCGGCTTGAACGTCAAGCGTGCGAGACTGATCTATAACCCGACGTCGGGTCGCGAAACGGTGCGGCGTCGGCTGCCCGATATTTTGGACCGGCTGGAGCGCGGCGGGCTGGAAGTATCCACGCACGCCACCCGCGGGGAAGGCGACGCGGCGCAGGCGGCGGCGATTGCCGTCGAGCGCGGTTTCGACGTCGTTATCGCCGCCGGCGGCGACGGCACGCTGCACGAAGTCGTCAACGGCCTGGCGGAAAAGTCCGGCCGGCCGCCGCTCGGCATTTTGCCGCTCGGCACGACCAACGATTTCGCGCGGGCGCTCGGCATTCCCCGCCGCTGGGACCGCGCCTGCGACGTCATCGTCGGCGGCCGTACGCTGGCGATCGACATCGGCAAGGTGAACGACCGGTATTTTCTGAATATCGCCGGCGGCGGCTCCCTGACCGAGCTGACGTACGAAGTGCCGATCCGGCTGAAAACGGCGATCGGCCAGCTCGCCTATTACGTCAAGGGGTTGGAAAAACTGCCGCGCCTGCGGCCGATCACGGTCGACGTGGAGGCGGGCGACCGCCGCTTTCGCGAAGTCGTCATGCTGTTTCTCGTCTGCAACAGCAATTCGGTCGCCGGGTTCGAGCGGCTGGCGCCGGACGCGAGCATCCGCGACGGCATGCTCGACGTGTTTTTGTTGAAAAAGTGCAATCTGGCCGATTTTTTGCGCGTCGTGTCGCTGGCGCTGCGCGGCGAGCATCTCGGCGATCCGCATCTCGTGCATTTTCGCGCCGACCGGTTGCAGATCGTGTCGCCGGATCACGTGCAGCTCAATCTCGACGGCGAGTTCGGCGGGACGCTGCCCTGCACGATCTCGGTGCTGCCGCGCCATCTCGACGTGATCGTCAATCCGAACGCGAAGCCGGGGTGTCTGCGCGATGGGTGAGAAGGGCGAAACGTTGTCGGGCGATGCGGAATCGCCGGAACAGCGGCTTCCGCCCGTTCGCCCGGGCGACGTCGCGGAAGCCGTGACGGTCGGCCTCGGCAGCGACGGGGAAGGCGTGGCCCGCGTGGACGGATACACGCTGTTCGTACCCGGCGCATTGCCCGGGGAGCAGGTACTCGTCCGCGTGCGCGAAGTCGGCCGGCGGTACGGTTTCGCCGAGCTGGTGGAAGTCGTGGAGCCGTCGCCGGAGCGGCGGACGCCGCCGTGCCCGGTGTTCGGCGCTTGCGGCGGGTGCCGGCTTCAGCATTTGTCGTACGCGGCCCAGCTCGAATGGAAACGGCGGCGAGTCGCGGACGCGCTGGAGCGGATCGGGCGGATCGATCCGGCGATCGTGCGGCCGACGATCGGGATGGCCGACCCATGGCGTTACCGCAACCACGCGCAAGTGCCCGTCGGCGAGGAAAACGGCCGCCTCGTCGCCGGCTTTTACGCGGCGGGCACGCATCGGGTCGTCCCGTTCGACCGGTGCGGCCTTTTGCATCCGGCGGCGGAAGCGGCGGTTCGAGCGGTCGTCCGGGCGGCCGAGGCGTGCGGCGTGCGGGCTTATCGGCCGGAAGGGCGCGGGGAGCGTCGGAGCGGGATCGTTGCGGACGGCGGTTACGGTGAAAACGTCGCCGGCGGGAACGTCGCTCGCGGCGGGGGCGTCGGCCGTCTTGGCCATGCAGGTCGTCTTGATCATGCAGGCCGCCCCGGTTTTGCCGGCCCGGCCGGCGACGGCGATCGCGGTGGCGCAAGCGGCGGCACGAGCGGTAGAATCGGCGGCGGAATTGGCGGCTTGCGGCACATCGCGGTGCGCGTCGGCTTTCGCACCGGCGAAACGCTTGTGACGCTCGTCACCGCCGGGCGTCGGCTGCCGAACGCGGACGCCCTGGTCGAACGCATCGTCGCCTCGGTGCCAGGACTGGTCGGACTTTGCCACAACGTCCAGCCAGAGCCGACGCCGGTCGTCTACGGCGAAGAAACGCGCGTGTTGTGGGGGCGCGACGTGCTGTACGACGAAATCGGCGGCCTTCGGTTTGCGATTTCCGCGCGGTCGTTTTTTCAGGTCAACCCCGTTCAGGCGGAAGTGTTGTTCGGAAAGGCGCTCGAATCCGCCTCGCTCGCGGGCGGCGAAACGGTGATCGACGCGTATTGCGGGGTGGGCGCGATCTCGCTGTTTCTAGCGCGGCGGGCCGGGCGCGTGCTCGGCGTCGAGGCGGCGCCGGAAGCGGTCGCGGACGCCCGGCGAAACGCGGAACTGAACGGAATTCGCAATGCGGAGTTCGCCGTCGGCCGTGCGGAGCGGATATTGCCGGCGTGGCTGCGGGCGGGCGTTCGGGCGGACGTGGTTGTGGTCGACCCGCCGCGCAAGGGGTGTGCGCCGGAGTTGTTGGAGGCAGTGCTCGCGATGCGGCCGGCCCGCGTCGTGTACGTGTCGTGCGATCCGGCGACGATGGCGCGGGATTTGCGGCGGCTGGCGGACGGCGGGTATCGCGCGGTCGAAGTGCAGCCGGTCGATATGTTTCCGCAGACGGCGCATGTGGAATGTTGCTCACTGTTGGTGAGGAAAGAAAACTAAGATTGGTGAGATGTATTGGCGTACCATCATAAAGAGGGGTATCTAACCCCTCTTTTCAGTCAAATTACAAATGCTTATTTATCATAAGGTTTTCTTTTATACCATTTGAATATATAACTTGTTTTTGTTCTCTATCAAAAGTCGCATTAAGCAAGTGCACTAATCTATGATGATTCGGGCATAAAATTAAAATGTTACTTGGATGATGGTTCTGTGTTTTAGAAAAGTATTCAATATGGTGTGCTTCAACAATCGAAACGCCATGTTGTGAGAAAAAGTCTTCTCTACACAATTGGCATTTGTTTTCATACAGACTTTTTAGCATATCAATGATTTTCTTGCTTGCCTTTCTGATCTTAATAAGTCCTTCTTTTACTATAAGACTGCCTTCTGAATTAAATCTATCAAGAAATATTTCAAATGCCTCCTCGGAATCGTTCTCTAAAAAATATTCAACTTCCCTTTCTTCGACCTTGCTAATACTTTTCTTAATTTCTGTAGTTACATATGATGGAACGTAATTTCTAAGCCCCCAAACACCTTTTCCCTTGCCAAACACGGAATAAAATAAATCCTCTTTACCATAAAAAGCGTCACAATCGCTCGAATGAGATTCGATTGTCCTCCTAACAGAAGCTTGCCAAGTCTCATGCAAGTTCATTATCCCTCTTGACTCAATAGCGTTATAAATGTCGCTAAGATGCCCTATTCCCCCCAAACTTTGAAGAACATCAACTATCTCGTCAAGCCATCTCTTAGGCTGTGCCATAAACCTTCTCTCCCCTATGTAATTTCTATAAAGTTAAGTTTATCTCTTTTCTCAGAAAAAAATTCTCGCATGTATAACGAGCCTAAACTTCCATAGGCGGCTCTTAAGTGAAAGGCTAGGCAGTGGGAAGGGGGCTGTATGAAAGTAACTCAGAAACCTAATGTGAACGCCTAAGAGCGGATTATACAATCCCCTGACATTATACAGCTTGGAGCGTCTCATCCACTAGAGAAGGAAGGGTCAAACCGTCAAGCATAAAGCTGCCTATGTCACCTTCAATGTATTGTAAGAACTGGACCTCTGTCAATAGATTGGACAGCCGGAATCGAGAAAATTACACAGCACGATCGTACATTTGTTCGTATTGAACGGCTGTAAGATACCCGATCGCCGAATGGACGCGTTTGCGATTGTAGAAAAACTCGATATATTCAAAGATCTTCCTTTGCGCTTCCTTACGGGTCTTGAACTTTTCCAGATAAACGAGTTCCTTTTTGAGTACGCTGTGAAACGATTCGATGCAGGCGTTGTCGTAGCAGTTGCCCTTGCAGCTCATGCTGCCCTGCATCCCGTATTTAGCAGCCGTTGTTGGTACTCAGGGGAAGCGTATTGGCTGCCCCGATCGGAATGATGCAGAACCTTACCTTGGGGCCGCTGACGGCTATAAGCCTGATCGAGAGCTTGCAAGACCAGTTCCTTGGTCATCCGCTCATCCGCGTGCCAGCCTACGATTTTACGCGTGTACAAGTCCATGATGCTCGCGACATAGAGCCATCCTTCGTCGGTCGGAACGTACGTGATGTCGGCCATCCAGACTTGGTTGGGAGCTTGCGCTGTGAACTGCTGGTTCAGCACATTGTCATGTACCGGCAGGTTGTGGTTTGAGTTCGTCGTCGCCTTGTATTTTCGGACGGTGCGCGACTTGAGCCCCAACTCCTTCATGATGCGGGCGACCGTTTTCTCGGATACCCGAACACCTTGCTGGCGCAGGACCTGAGCGATCTTCGGGCTGCCGTACAAGCGACGCGAGTCCACAAAGAGACGGCTAATCCGTTGTTCCAGTTCTCTGCGACGTTTCTTTCGCTCGCTTTCCTGGCGCCTTGTCCATTGATAATAACCACTCCGGGATTGGACCTCTGTCAAGAGAGTAGACACATGAAGTCGAGAAAATTATGAAAGTTTTAACAAGTATATGTTTGTGTTCCAAAATGAATGCAAACATTGATGATTATAGAAAATCTCGATGTATTCAAACAGCTTGCGTTTCGCTTCTTCACGTGCCCTGAACTCCTCTTGGAACACTAACTCCTTTTTCGGGATTCTTTAAAATGGTTCCATGAAAGCATTGTCGTAACAATACAATTGCATTTGCGGCTCATACTGCTTTTCATCCCGTACTCGAGCAGGCGCTTTTGATACTCGTGTGAGGCGTACTGGCTGCCCCGGTCGGAATGGTGCAGCCCTTCACCCTTCGGCCGCTGATAAGCCTTCTCGAACATGTTGGCTGAAGAGATGGAAAACCGGGTAATTTTGCTTGACAAAAAACAGTATACCCGTCGAGCTTGTTGGGGGCGGAAAACAGAGGGCGTTCACACTGCGTTTGGCATCGTCCATGGAGCAGCGATTGTCTCTGAAACGACGATAGCCATCCTTGATCAAGACACTTTAGTCCCCAAAAGCCTGTCAAAATCCTGTCAGAGGGTTGTTTCAACAACGAATAAAAAACCGAAACCCTTGATTTCTCAAGGGTTTCGGCGATGGAGCGGAAGGGAGTCGAACCCTCGACTTCTACGCTGCCAGCGTAGCGTTCTCCCACTGAACTACCGCCCCGTTCGGTGAGAACGGCATTATCTTAGCACAGGCCGAGCGGCATTGTCAACCCGCTTGACCCCCCGAACATATGTTTGATATACTGAAAACATCCAAACGCTCGTTCGGGGGTGTCGGCCGTGATCGCCCGTCTGGTCGGTCGCTACGCCGAGATCGTTTATCAGGACGGACGGGGGAGGTTGTCCCAGCGCATCGTGTTCGTTCGCAGCGTGCGGGACGATGTCGTGCGGGCGTTTTGCACCGAACGCGGCGCGCCGCGGACGTTCAGCGCGCGCGGCATTCTCGCCTGCCGTCCCGTTTTCCCCGCCGGCAGGCGTGCGATGCCCGGCTGGTCCCCGTTCCTAGCGCGTCCGCCGGGCGGCGGGCGAACCGGCGCCTAACGCGTCGAGCACGTGATCGAGCGACTGCGGCGGCGTCGCGGCCAACAAGTCGCCCGTCCGCTCCAGCCGGTCGCGCGCGGTCCGCAGGTTGAATTCGCGCGGGTCGGCGCCGCGTTCGATTTCATCCCAGGTCAGCGGCATCGAGACGCCGGCGAACGGGGTGGCGCGCGGCGTGTAGGGCGCTGCCAACGTTTTGCCGCGCCAATGCTGAAGATAATCGATATAGATTCGGTTTCCGCGGTCGGCTTTCCGGCGCGCGACGGTGAACAGATCGGAATGCAGCCGGACGAGGTACTCGCCGACGAACCGGCCGACGCTTCGCAGCTGCTCGAACGTGTAGCCGCGCCGGATCGGGACCCAGATCTGGATTCCGCTCGCGCCGGATGTTTTCGGCACCGACCGGACGTTCATCCGGTCCAGCGTTTCGCCGACGAGAAGGGCCGCCCGCGCCAGGCGAGGTTCCCGGTCGCCCGGCGGATCGATATCGATGATCCATTCGGCCGGCAGTTCGTCGCCGACGCGATGGAACGACACGTGGAACTCGAGACACGCCAGATTGCCCAGCCAGAGCAGCGTCGGCAACGAGTCCGGCACGACGTATTCGACGTCGCCGTGTCGAGCCGTTCGGACGAACGGCGGCGCGGGGCGCGGGCAGTTTTTTTGGTAAAACGATTGGCCGCCGACGCCGTCCGGGCAGCGCACCGCCGTCAGGTATCGATCCCGGCAGTAACGCAGCAGATACGGCGCGAGTTCGGCCAGTCGGGTCAAATATTCCAGTTTGGTGATGCCCATCGCCGGCCAGAGCAATTTGGAGGGGCGGGTGATCGTCAGACGATGTCCGGCGATGTCGACGGTCGTTTGTTCGGTCACGGCTTCGATTCTCCTCCGTTCGCCGATTCCCCCGGGATCGGCGCGATGCCGATCAGTTTCGGATGCCGGAGCTGTCCGGAAGGGGTCAGCTCAAGGCCGGAGACGATCACCGCAAGCGGCCGGCTTAGTCGGACGACCCGCTCGCCGTCCGGTTCGGCCGGGCGTCCCGCCTCGTCCAGGCGGCCGGGTTCGTCTGTGCGGCCGCCGGTCGGCGGTTCCTCCAGGCGATGCGCGTCGGCGTACGCCGCAAGCGCCGCTTTTGTCCGTTCGTCGAGGCCGACGCCGACGCGGCCGAGCGGAAACCCCTGACGTTCGACGACCAGGCTGGCGACCTGGTCCGACCGGAACACGACGCCGACGACAGCGGCTTCCAGTATCACGGCGGCTTTTTTCTTGAACCAGTCGCGGTGGCGCTTGCCCTCCCGGTACGGCGAAGAGAGCCGTTTGCCGACGACGCCTTCCCAGCCGTGCTGTTCCACCCAGCGCCACAGCCGTTGTCCGTCCGGAAACAGTTCGACGGCGAGCAGCCGTTCCGTCGGACGCGGCAACAATTCCAGCAGCCGTTCGTGCCGTTCGCGGAGCGGCACGCCGCGCAGGTCGCGGCCGTCCAGATGGAGAAGGTCGAAAACGGCGTACGTGGCGGGGGCTTGTTCGGCAAGCGCGCGGACGCGGCCGGGCGTGGAGCCGACGGCCGTCCGCTCGCGCCGAAGGATGCGGTGGAAATCCGGACGCATCCGCGCGGGGTCGAACACGACGGCTTCCCCGTCGAGCAGCACCGTGTGCGGCAGAGCGGAGAGCGCTTCGCGCAGCTCCGGGTAGACGTTCGTCTTGTCGCGGCCGCGACGGGAAAACAGCCGCACCGCGCCGCCGCCGGTGACGGCGAGCAGGCGTACGCCGTCCCATTTGAGCTGATAAGCCCAGTCGGGACCGGACGGCAACTCGTCGCAAGGGATCGGCGCCATCGGTTCGCGGGGCGGGACGGGCGCGCGCGCGGGCGTGCCGGAAGCGCGGTCTTCCGGATCGTTCGTCCGGGCGGTCATGGCGGGGCTTTAGGTCGCGGGTTCTTTTGCGCGTTTCCGGCGGGCGCCTCCCGTCCGGCGTTTGTCCGCGTCCGCGCCTGCACCGGTGGCTGTACCGGCGGCCGTTCCCTCGGCTCGGCCTGCGGGACTGCCGGACGGGGCGCCGGCATTCTCGGCGGGGCCGGCCGGTTTGGCGACTGTCTGCCGTTGCCGGCCGCGCTGCCGGCCTATCGCCTCTAGGCTTGCTTCCAGCGCCGCCATCAAGTCGATGACGTTTTCGCGCTTCGGCTCCGGTGCAACGCGGATGTCTTGCCCCGCGCGCTTGCGGTCGATCAGCTCCGTCAGGCGCGCCCGATAGTCGTCCGTATATTTTTCCGGCTCGAACGGCGACGACAGCTGCTCGATCAGCATTTTCGCCATGACAAGCTCGCGTTCGTTCACTTCGGCCGGTTCGGGAAGGTTCGGGACCTGTGCGATCGGGCGGATCTCGTCGGGGAAATGCATCGTCTCCAGCGCCAGCCCGCGGCCGATCACGCGGATGGCGGCCAGGCTCGATTTCGTGCGGATCGACACTTTGGCGACGCCGATTTTGCCGCTGTCCGACATGGCTTTCGTCAGCAGGCGGTAGGCGGACGCACCGGTCGGCCCGGGAGATAGGTAATACGTTTTCTGGAAATAGATCGGGTCGATTTCCGCCAGGTCGACGAAGTCCAGAATCCGGATTTCGCGGGAAGCTTCAGATAATTGTTCCAGCTCTTCGTTTTCCAAAAGCACGAAGCGTCCCGGCTCGTATTCGTAGCCTTTGACGATGTCGTCCGCGGGCACTTCGGCGTCGCAATGCCGGCATTTGCGCGCATAGTTGATCGGCGTTCCGCACGTCTTGTGAATCATGCGCAGCGGAACGTCCCTGTCTTCCGTCGCCGCAAACAGGTTGACCGGAATATTGACGAGCCCGAAGCTGATGGCGCCTTTCCAGATCGTGTGCATGGCGGCGGACTTACCGTCCTTTCCGTGCGAATCCGTGAGCACCGGTAACCTTATCTTATTCGCCGGGCGGTGAAAATATGTGGGCGCAACTTTTTCGCCGCCGGAACGTAGAAAAAAACTGGACCGGGCGAAAGATTTATGGTACATATGGACGTGTCGGTCTTCATTTTACGGGAGAAAAGGAGAATCGGTACCCATGAAAGAGTTCATGCTGGCATCCGTATCGCCGACCCGCGCGTTCCAGGCGGTGCGCGACCGCAAGGGCGGCTGGATTTGGCCGCTCGTCGTCACGATGGCGCTCATGTTGCTCGCTGTATGGCTGATGGAACCAGGGTTTCGCGCGATCAAGGAGGAAGCCTGGAAGGCGGCTTCGTCGCAGGGGGCTACCCGTGAGCAGTTTGAACTGATTTTTTCCCTGCAGCGGTATTTGATCCCTACGGTCGGCGTGATCGTCGCCATCTTTTTCGGCGGTCTGATTCTGATGCTGGTCAATTGGGTCGTCCGGGGCGAAGCAAAGTACATGCAACTGGTCAAAGTGTATTTGTATTCCTATTTGCCGGTGGTGATTGGGCAGCTTCTGGTCGGTATCCTCGTCCGTGCGACGGGGGCGGACGACGTGCGCGAGATGATGTTGAACGGCGCCGCGCTGCTGGACGAAAGCGCCGGTTTTCTCCGTCGGATTGCCGCGTTGGCGGATCCGTTTTACATTTGGAGTCTGGTGGTCGGGGTGTTCGGCGCCGCTGTGATGATGAGGCGTCCGCCTGCGCGTATCGCGATGTGGCTGGTGATCGTCTGGGTTTTGCTGACGTTGGCCGGCTTGAACGGTTGAAAAAAAGCGGGGGGTCTTGCCGCATGAAAAAAGGGATTTGGGCGGCAGCTCTCGTCGTTGCGGTGGTGTTGTTCGCCTCGATCGTCGTCGCGCGCACCGGGCGGCAGGCCGAGGTGACGCTCGTCGAAACGACGAAGGGCGCGATTCAGGAGTCGGTGTTCGCGAGCGGCACGTTGGAGCCCGCCGAGAGGTTCGAGCATTACGCGCCCGCCAATGCCGTCGTCGGCCGCGTTTATGTCCGCGAAGGCGACGCCGTGCGAGCCGGCGACAAGCTGTTCGAGCTCGATTTTTCCGAACTCGAGCGTCAGTTGAAGGCGGAAGAGACGAATCTTCAGCTGCTGATCCGCGAGCGCGACCAGGCCCGCGAACAAGCGATCGAGGCGATGCAGCGGGAACTGGAAGAAACCGGTACGGTCTCGGAGGCGACGAAGGCGAAGGCGGACGTTTCGTCGTACGACTTACGCGTGCGCAACCAACAAGATCTCGTCGCGTCGCTTCGCGAGAAACTTGCCAAACGGGAAGTCGTTGCCGCCGGCGACGGCGTCGTCGCACAGGTCGCCGTCCGCGAGGGACAGGCGGTGGCGCAAGGGGCTCCCGCCGTGACGGTGATCAGTGTCAAATCATTGGAAGTTCGTGCAAAAGTCGGTGAGCTCGATGCCGGCAAGCTGCGGCCGGGAATGGAGGCGATCGTGACGGGCGACGCTTTCTCGGGCTCATATTCGGCGAAACTGACGTATGTGGCGCCTTTCGCCAAACCGGCCGAAGGCGGTGCTGGCGCGGGCGGAGGCGACCCGGTCGTGGAGGTGCGCGCCCTGCTTTCGGCCGTCGGTGCCGATTTGCGCCCGGGCTATCGCGCGACGCTGGAAATCCGGCTGCCGGGCGAGGAGCGGGTGCTAGCACCGGTCGCCGCGGTACGCCGGGAAGGCGACAAGGCATTCGTGTTTCGTGTCGATAACGGCGTCGCTCGGCAGGTCGAGGTGAAGACCGGTAGGGAAGACGACCGGTATGTCGAGATTTTGGAAGGATTGACCGCCGGTGAGCGGATTGTCGCCGAGCCTTCGGCCGGCGTGCGCGACGGCCGGAAGGTGAAGGTGCGATGATCCGACTGGAAGGCGTGACAAAGACGTATCGCACGGGATCGGTCGAAGTGCAGGCGCTCAAGTCGATCGATCTAAGCGTGGAAAAAGGCGAGTTCGTCGCGATCATGGGCCCGTCCGGGTCGGGCAAGTCGACGTTGATGAACATTCTCGGCTGCCTCGATACGCCGACTTCGGGCGTTTACCTGCTGGACGGCCGGGAGGTGCACGGCTTGACCGAGGAGGAACTCGCCCGGGTTCGCAATCGGAAAATCGGGTTCGTTTTTCAGAACTTTAATCTTCTCCCCCGACAGACTGTGCTTCGCAATGTCGAGCTGCCGATGTTGTACGGCGGCGTCGGCCGCGCCGAACGGCGCGAGCGGGCGGCGGCGCTGCTGGCGAAAGTCGGGCTGTCCGACCGGATGCACCATCGGCCGAACGAGCTGTCCGGCGGGCAGAAGCAGCGCGTTGCGATCGCGCGCGCGCTCGCGATGAATCCGGCGATCGTGCTGGCCGACGAGCCGACGGGCAATCTTGACGCGCACACCTCGCGCGACATTATGGAGCTGTTTTGCCGGTTGAACGAGGAAGGGACGACTGTCATCCTCGTCACGCACGAGCCGGATATCGCCGCTTATGCCCGGCGCGTCTTGCGGTTCGGCGACGGCGTCATCCTGGAAGACATCCGCAAGGAGGGGGCGTGACTGCCGTGCCGATTTGGGAAAGTGTGCTGGTCGCGCTGGACAACATCCGCGCCCATAAGTTGCGGTCGTTTTTGACGATCATCGGCGTCGTCATCGGCGTGGCGGCGGTCATTACGGTCGTCAACATCGGTCAAGCCGGTAAGACGTTCATCGCCGGCGAACTGGAACGGTATGCGGACGGCGTTTTCATCGTCATGCCGAATCCGTCGGCGGCTTCGTCGGGTTCTATCGTGCCGGAGATCGACGTCGTGGATCTTGAACGCCTGCGGCGGTTGTCGGGGGTCCGGGCGGCGGCGGGGTTCCGGTCGTTTTCCGCGGAAACCCGCATCGGCAAGGAATCCGTCAGGTTTAACGTCACCGGCACGTCGGCCGAATTGGCGCGCCTGCAATCGATGGCGATGGAAGCCGGCCGGTTTTTTACGGCTTCCGAGGAACGGGCGGGGCAGCAGGTGCTCGTCGTCGAGTCCGATTTTGCCGAACGTTTGTCCGGTACTTCCGCCGCGGCGATCGGCAGGCGTCTGACGCTTGGAGGCAAGTCTTATCGGATCGTCGGCGTTTACCGGTCGGATCGTGCCCTTTTTTCGGTTGGGGAAAAAAAGGTGTTCGCCGCCTATGCGCCGCTTTCCGCAGTGCCGAAGCTGGAGGGCGAATCAGTGCTTCGGCTTGAGTCGGTATTGCTGCAGGCGTCTTCTGCCGACGAGGAGTTTTTGAAAAAGACGGCGGAGACGGTCCGCAAGGAGTTGGCGAAGCGCCATCGGACGGAAGAAAACCAATATTTCACCCAAACGACGAAAGAGGCCGAACGCCAGGTCAACACGGTGTTCGGAACGCTTCAGACGATCATCGGCTCGATCGCCGGCATTTCGCTGGCGGTGGGCGGCATCGGCGTCACGAACATCATGCTCGTGTCGGTGACCGAGCGCACGCGCGAGATCGGCATCCGCAAGGCGATCGGCGCGTCGCCGGGCGTCATTATGACAATGTTTCTCATCGAGGCGATTGTGTTGTGCCTGATCGGCGGTATACTAGGAATGGGGATCGGTCTGTTCGGCGCTTTTGTGTTTTCGCATTTTACAGGTTGGCCGTTCTCGATTTCGTGGTGGCCGATTTTGCTTTCGGTCGGTTTTTCGACCGGCGTCGGCGTCTTTTTCGGGCTGTACCCGGCCAACAAGGCGTCGCGACTTCAACCGATTGAATCGCTGCGCTATGAGTGAAAGGGGGATGCGCGATGAAGCTGGCGACGTTCGCCGGCGGATGTTTCTGGTGCATGGTGCCGCCGTTTGAGGATTTGCCCGGCGTACGCCGGGTGACGTGCGGGTATACCGGCGGGCATAAGCCGAATCCGACGTACGAGGAAGTCTGTTCCGGGACGACGGGGCACGTCGAAGCGGTCGAGATTGAGTACGATCCGGCCGTCATCGGTTACGACAAACTGCTCGACGTGTTCTGGCGGCAGATCGACCCGACCGATCCCGGCGGGCAGTTTTACGACCGCGGCGAGTCGTACAGGACGGCGATTTTCGTGCATGACGAGGAACAGCGCCGGCTGGCGGAAGCGTCGAAGGCGGCGCTGGAATCGAGCGGCCGGTTCGACAAGCCGATCGTCACCGAAATCCGGCCGGCCGGACCGTTTTACCCTGCCGAGGAGTACCACCAGAACTACCACCGCAAGCAGCCGTACCGATACAAGCAATACCGCGCGGCGTCGGGGCGCGACGAGTTTATTCGCCGGCACTGGACGTTGCGCAAGGACCCGGCGGAGCTGAAGGCCCGGCTGACGCCGATGCAGTATCACGTCACGCAGGAAAACGGCACGGAGCCGCCGTTTGCCAATGAATACTGGAACCACTGGGAAGAAGGGCTGTATGTCGACGTCGTGTCGGGCGAGCCGTTGTTTTGTTCGCGCGACAAGTTCGACGCCGGCTGCGGCTGGCCGAGTTTCACGAAGCCGGTCCGCCAGGACGCGGTCGTCGAGCGGCCGGATTTCAGCCATTTCATGGTGCGCACGGAGGTGCGCAGCCGTTGGGCCGATTCGCATCTCGGCCACGTGTTCGACGACGGCCCGCCGCCGACCGGACTCCGCTACTGCATCAATTCCGCCGCGCTGCGCTTTATCCCGAAAAGCGATCTCGAGAAGGAAGGCTACGGTGAATATTTGGCGTTGTTTGAGTCGCGGGACAGCCGGTGTTGAGTCGACTGCCATGTTGTTTTCTCGATTGTTTTTGAATTGTATCCCGTCGGATCAGGAAAGGCAGGTGAACCGTCCGGACGCTGTTTCCGTCTGAAAAGGACGACCGAACCGACGTCGCCTGATGCGTTTGTGGTAAGGTCGAAAGAGCTTGAAATGCGAACGTATGTTTGATATGATTGTTTTGCAAGGGGGTGTCGCCTATGAAGGATCTGATTGCTTTATTCAAGGCCGCCATGCCTGATGGGGCCGTCAAATCGGATGTAGCGGATTCTATCGGCGCCTTGAACAGCGAAGACGAATGCGCCGAACTTCTCGTTCGTCTTCGGTGGCCGGACGGATTTCGTTGTCGCCGTTGCGGTTGCGGGCATGCTTATCGAGTCGCGGGGCGGCGATTGCCGCTTTATGAGTGTGTCCGCTGCAAGTTCCAGACGTCGCCGATCGCCGGCACCGTGATGGAAGGCAGCCGTACCCCGCTTGTCAAATGGTTTTGCGCCGTCCGCTGCCTGGCGCAAGACGGCGGCATCACGGCGAAAGCGTTGGCCCGGCGTATCGGGGTGACCTACAAGACGGCTTGGACGATCCTGCACAAATTGCGCAGGGCGATCTGTGAAGACGACCGCAAGCGCAAGCTGACCGGCGCCGTCCGCATTTGCGACGGTGAATACCGTCCGTTAATGGGATATACCTCTTCGATTTGGCGCGATCCGAGGGAATTCCCGGTACTTATCGGTTTTTCCGAGACTTCAGACGGACGCCCCCTTGCCATCAAGCTGAAAGAAGTTGCAAAGCCGTCGTCCGATCGCTCGTGGACCAACAAGAACGATATATGGAATTTCGTTGAAGAACACTGCGAAGAAAACGCTCGCCCAGTGGAAATCAGCATCGGCCGATTCCGGGCGCCGAAATGGAAAAAAGCTCTTCCTTTCTTTCTTGAGGCTCGTCGATGGCTTCGTGAAAAGTTCGGCGGTATCAAGCGCAAACATCGCCAGGCGTATTGGGACGAATACGCTTTCCGACTGAATGCATTTTTCGGGGGCGATTGCGTGTTTTCTAGGTTGCTCGTTCTTTGCGCGCAAAGCCGTCGCACGACGTACCGGCAGCTCGTTTCTTAAAAAACGATACCGGTCTGCGACGGCGATTCTCTTTGCCCCTTTTCCTGAATCGATGGGATACAATTCAAAAAGAGATTTTGAAAAAATGCGTTCGTGATATAATTCGGAATATGAACCTGTTCGATATTGTTCCGGAAACGCTGTTTCAGCTTTTGGCCGGTCCGAACCGCCGGCTGTACGCGGAGGCGCTTCTGCTCCTATATGAACACGCTCGGCGGGAGCGCTTCGGCGTGCCGCTTCCGCTCATGCGCGACGTGTTTCAGGAGCTGATCGAGTCGTACCGGGAGCGGGGCGTGGAGTTCGCCGCCGAAGAGGAGGACGCCGCCGGCACGGAAGACACGGCGGACGAGGATAAGTCCCGCGCCCAGGCGAACGCGCTCATCCGGCGGCTCGTCGCGTTGAAATGGATCGACGTGGAAGTGCGCGACCGGTACGAGTCGTTTATCGTCCTGCCGCGGTATTCCAGCCGGTTGCTGGCGCTGTTTGCCGAGCTGTGCGAGGACCGTGCGGTCGAATATCAGCGGTTCGCGTTCGCCGCCTACCAGATGCTGCACGGAAAGGAAGCGGCCGAGCGGCCGTACGCCGCCGTGCGCGAGGCGCTCGACGTGTCCCGCCGGCTGGAGCACGAGCTAGTCGTTCTGTACAACAACATCAAGAACCATATGGAACAGGTGATCGCGAAGCAGTCGCTGGAAGACGTGCTGCACCACCATTTCGTCGAATACCAGAGCAACATCGTCGACCGCAGCTATCACCGGCTGAAAACGTCGGACCACGTCGCCCGTTACCGCGGCGCCATTCTCGACTGCGTCCGCGCGTGGCTGACCGACGCGCGGTTTCTGGCGGCGGCCGCGGAGGACGGCGTGCGCGGCGAATGGCACGCGACGCGCGAGGAGGCGGAAGCTGCCGTGCGCGAGGCGCTGCTTGAACTGGAGGCGATCTATACCGGTCTCGACGAGCTGTACCGGCAGATCGACTGGCGCCACAACCAGTATTTGCGCGCTTCGTACGAACGGGCGCGTTATTTGGGCGGCACCCGCCATCTCGGCATGGAGCGCAAAATCGCCGGGCTGCTCGAGCGGATCGGCCGTCTCGGCGATCGTCTGCCGGACGGGGCGGTCGGCGATGCCGCCGACGTCCGGCTGTCGCTCATCCGGCCGCTTTCCGACGCGTCGCTTTATGCGCCGAGGCGAAGACGCCCGCCGCATGAACCGCCGCCTCATGTCGTCGAGCCGGTGCCCGAAGCGTGGCGGGAGGCGGTGCTCGCCGCCGGCCGCGAGCGCGCGGCGAAGGCGGTCACGCGCGAGAAGGTCGAGCGGTTCGTTCTGGAGCGGATGGGCGACCGCGAGGCGATCGACATGGTCGAGCTGGCGCCGGCGGATGAGGAGGAGTTTTTGCTGTTTTCGTTTGTCTATCTTTACGGCTACGACCGCGGCTCGGCGTTCCGCATCGAGCGGGCGGAAGGGCGTCTGGCGCAGTTCGGGCCGTACCGCTTCCACAACCACCGACTCGTCCGCTCCGACAGGAAGGTGAAGCGGCCTTGATGCGCCTGGAGTTCGACGTCTCCGGTCCGGAACTCGACAAAATTCGGTCCGCCGTTTTGCGCCTTCTGGAAGTCAATCTGCTGACGCGCGAGCGGAGCCGGGAGGCTTACGCGGTCGTCCGGCGGCATCGCGAGGCGTTGGAGGCGTATTTTCGTTTTCTCGGATGGGAGCTCGTCGTCGACGAACGGCACGAATGCGTTTACCTGCACGTGCCGCAGGCGGCTCTCCGGCGTTCGCTTTCGCGCGAGGAGACCGTCTGGATGCTCGTGCTGCGGCTCATTTACCAGGAGAAGCGCCAGGCGCTGTCGCTCGCCGAGTATCCGTCGACGACGCTCTACGAGATTCGGTCGAAATACGAAGCGTTCCGCATTCCGTGGATCAACCGGTCGGCGCTCGACCGGCTCGTCCGGCTCTGTTCGCGGTACGAACTGATGGACGCGATCGACGACGACTGGCGGTCGGACGAATGCCGGTTCCGGCTTTATCATACATGGCTGTATGCGGTGCAGGCGGACGACGTCGACCGGATCGCGGAGCGGATTGCGCGCTTCGAAGCCGAGACAGAAGGAGGGGCGGCGGATGAAATGGCTGACGAGGCTGCGTTTGATTAATTGGCATTACTTCCAGGACGAGTCGCTGACGTTCGGCAAACAGACGCTTATCGTCGGCAAAAGCGGCGCCGGCAAGTCGACGATCATCGACGCGATGCAGGTGCTGTTCGTCGCCGACCAGCGGCAAATCCGGTTCAATTCCGCCGCCCACGAAAACGCCAAGCGCGACCTGCGCGGTTATCTGAAGGGCAAGATCGGCGACGACGAGCGGATGTACGTGCGCGACCAAACCGATTTTACGTCGTATTTGTTGGCCGAGTTCTGGGACGACGAGCAACAAGACGCGTTTGTCGTCGGATACGTCGCCGACGTGCATCGCGACGGCGACATCGCGGACTGTCATTTTATTCTGAACGGCATCCACCTGGATGCGCTCGAACTGGTCAAAAGCGACGGCAAACTGCGCAATCGCGACGAGTTTTGTCGGTTTTACGGCGAATTCGACCCCGGCGCGTCGGCTTCCTCTGCTCGGTATCGGCCGGTGTTCGAGCGCAACAAATCGCAGTTTCAGCGCGCGCTGCTCAATCGTTTCGGCCAGTTGCGAGACCGGTTTTTTTCCGTGTTCACGAAGGCCATCGCGTTTCGGCCGATTCAAAACGTGCGGCATTTCGTCGAGGAGTGTATTTTGGACGCGCGCGAGCTGGAGCTCGGCGTCATGCGGGAAAATTTCGAGTATCACGAAAAATACCGGCGCGAGCTGGAGGAGCTCGAGCGCCGGCGCGAGGACCTGCTGCGCATTCGCGAGGCGCACGCGCAATACGTGCAGCTGCGCGAGCTGACGGAGGAGCAGGAATACGTCGTGCTGCGGCTCATCCATCAGGAGGCCGTCGAGGCGTTTGAAGAGGCCGAGCGACGCCGTGAAGAGGCCGAGCAGGGGCTGGCGAGGTGGCGGGAGCGTCGCGAGTCGTTCGCTGCGCAGAAGCTTGAGGCCGAAGAACACCGCGACGCCGCCTACCGCGCCTGGCAGAACGACGACGGCGAGCGACGGCGGCAGACACTCGCCGAGCGGCTCGCCGGTCTGGAAGAAGAACGAAGCCGGCTCGAAGCGCACCGGACGGAATGTCTGAAAGAACTGCGCCGTTGGAAGCGCGTGTTGGCGGAGCTTGCCGTCGCCGGCGAAGCAGTCGGCGGCGACCATACCGTCGTCTCTGGCGGTCTGACTGCAGCGCCGATTCCGGCGGAAGCCGCAGCCGCTCTCGAAGCGGCCGCCGAAGCGGTCGAACGCGGCGAGAGTGACGCTGGCCGGCTGGACGGGCTGGGCGCGCGGTTGCGCGAGGCGGGCGGCCGCTTGGCCGCCTGGCGCGAGGTGCAGGCGAACGAGGTGGTGGCGCTCAGAGCCGAACTGGAACAGCTCGACGCGCGCATCGCCGAGCTGGACGCGATGATCGAGGGCTTGCGGCAAAAGCGGCGTCCGTACCGCAAGGAACTGCTCAATCTGAAGCGGCTGCTCGAAGAACGGCTCGGCCCCGGCGCCAAAGTGCGCGTTTTCTGCGAGGAGATGGAGATCGTCGATGAGACGTGGCGCGACGCCGTCGAAGGGTATTTGCACACGCAGCGGTTCGACCTGCTCGTCGACCCGGACCGGTTCGAGGAGGCGCTCGCGCTGTACGAACGGGAAAAACGCCGCGAGCGGCTCGACGGCGTCGGCCTCGTCGACACGGAAAAAGAGCGCGTTCGTCTCGGCCGAAGGGAGCCCGGGTCGCTCGCCGAGGCGGTGGCCGCCGACGATCCGGTCGTCCGCGCGCACGCCGACAACCTGCTGGGCCGCGTCATGAAGGCGAAAGACGAGCGAGAGCTGCGCCTGCATCACACCGCGGTGACCGCGACGTGCATGCTTTACCATCATTACGTCGCGCGCCAAATCCCGCGCGAGCGCTACGAGATTCCGTACATCGGCGCCAAGGCGATCGAACGCCAGCTGGAAATCAGGCTGGCGGAGCGGGAGGAGACCGCGCGCGCCCGCGACCGGCTTGCGCGCCGGCTGGAGGAAGCGGAGCGCAGGTTGCGTGCGGTCCCCGGTGAGCCGGTTTTTCTGTTCGAGCGCCTTGCGGAGCGGATCGGCGTGACGGCCGACATCGCGCGGCTCGACGAGCGGATCGCCGACGTCCGCCGCGAGCTCGGTTCGCTCGATCTGCGCCAGGCGGAGCGGTTGCGGGCGGAATACGAACGGTGGGTCCGGGAAGTGAAGCGGTGGGACGAACGGCTGGAAGAGGCGGCAAAAGAGATCGGTAGACACGAGATCGAACTTCGGAATGCCGAGACCGACGCGCAGCGGTTGGCCGACCGATGCGCGGACGCCGAGGCGGCCTGGCGGCGATGGACGGCCGTGCACGGCGAGGAGGCCGAGCGGCGCGCCCTCGTCCGTTGGGAAGACGCGCTGCGCCAGGACGGCCCGACGTCGCGCAAGCGGGAAAACTGGGACAACAACCGCAAGGGCAACGTTTCCCGAAGGGAAAAACAGTGGGAAATGCTCAAAGATTTGCGTCGTCGATTCAACATCGTCCATCATTTCGACGGGCCGGCGGAAGACGAGGACAACGCGCGTTACGACGAGCTTTTGCACAACATCGAACATCTCGACATTCCGAAATACCGCGACAAGGTGCGCGAGGCGCTGCGCGACGCGGAGGAGCAGTTCAAGTCGCAGTTCGTCTACAAGCTGCGCGAGGCGATCCACGACGCCAGGCGCGAATTCCGCGAGCTGAACGCGGCTCTGGAGCAGTTTTCGTTTTCGTCCGACCGCTACCGGTTTGAACTTGCGCCGAGCGAGCGCTACCGCAAGTTTTACGACGCCGTCATGGATCCGCGCGTCATGGAAGAAGGCTCGCTGTTCGACGTCGCGGGGGACGAGCGGCAGGCGGTGCTGCAGGACTTGTTCGACCGGCTTATCCGCGGCGAGGCCGGCGACATGGAGGAATTTACCGATTACCGGCGGTATCTCGATTACGACATCGTCGTAACGAGCGGCGATGCGCGGTACCGGTTTTCCCAGGTGTTGCGGGAAAAATCGGGCGGCGAAACGCAGACGCCGTTTTATATCGCGATTTTGGCGTCGTTCCACCATCTGTACGCGTCGCCGCGCGCGATCCGGCTCGCGGTGTTCGACGAGGCGTTCAGCAAAATGGACGAAGACCGCATCCGCGCCTCGCTGCGGCTCATCCGCCGGATGAACCTCCAGCTCGTGCTGGCGGCGCCGGACGAGAAGCTGCAGATCATTTTGCCGGAAGTATCGACGGTCAACGTCGTGACGCGCATCGGACATCGCTGTTTCGTCGATCTGCTCGAACATTCGGCCGGCAGGCAGGAATTTGCGGACGAAGCCGGCGGTGCGGTCGCCGGCGCCGGAAAGGAGGCGGCGTCCGAGCAGGGGACGCTGTTCTAGCGATGGCGGGAATCGAACCGGAATTCAAGGGTTCGTTCGAGAGGACGCTTTTGCGGATCTTGCTTCACAAATATGAAAACAGCCGGGCGTTCCGGTCCGGATCGGAGCTTACGCGTCCGCCGCGCTGTTCGATGGCGGACGCGGCGTTTTGCGACGACTATTTCGACGAGATGGACTTCCGGAAACGGCAGTGGATGAACGAAGTGCTGATCGATCTGGAAAAGGCGGGGATCGTTCGCGTGCGGTGGGAGCGGTTCCGTGAAGGCGAGGCAGCGGAAACCGTGCTGCTTGCGCCTTCGGGCGTCGCGGCCGCCTACCGCCGTGCAGGGCTTCGGCCGAAATCGGAAAAGCTCGAACGACTGAAGGAGCTACTCCGGCCGCTTTCCGATCATCCGTGGCCGGAGGTACGCGCCTGGCGCGACGCGGCTTTGCGGCGGATGGCGGAGTCGAAGACGGCGCCGCCGGAACTGGACGCCGACGATCCCGAGGCGGCGCGCGATCTCGTCGCCGCGCTGGCGGCGCTGCCGCAGGCGGAGGCGCGTCCGACGCTGAAACGGCTTTTCAGCCTGCACGTGTACCGCGATTCCAAACGGTTCGAGCAATCGGTCGAAGCGCGCCTGGCCGGCCTGTTGCGTCGATTGCGCGGGCTGGACGACGTCAGCGACGAGGACGTGCTGGACAGTGTCGGCATCATGCGCGCGCCGAAGCCGGTGCTGCTGGCCGGACCGGTCCGCTTGCGGGCGGCCGGGCGGACGATCGACCTTGCCGGGTTTGCGGACGGAACGGCGCTGTTTCCGGAGACGGTGTTCGCGGTTGAGGCGGTTGAAGGCGACGTCGACCGAATCGTGACGATCGAAAACCTGACGTCGTATTATTTGTGGGTGCGCCATCGCGCGGGCGGTCCGGGCGGGGACGGTCCGGGCCGCCGGGAGCTCGCCGTCTATACCGGCGGGTTTCCCGGGCGGACGCTGCAGCGATTTTTCGACGCGCTCGCATCCTGGCGCGACGCGGCGGGGCTCCGGCGCCGGCCGGACGTGTGGCATTGGGGAGACATCGATCTCGGCGGCATCCGGATCGCGGCGTTTTTGCGCGAGCGGTGGTTTCCCGATCTCGTCGCAGTGAAAATGGACCGCGACACGCTGTTCGCCCACCGGACGGAAGCGACGCCGCTGTCGTCGGCTTACGCGCGCCGCGTCCGCGAGGCGCTGGACGCCGGGACGTTCGCCGGCTGGCGGGACGTGCTCGGAGCGATGCTGGAGCTGGGCGTCCGGCTCGAACAGGAAGTCGTCGAGGCATGGAATGAGATCTGATTCGGAGCATGAATCGGTGAAGGAGGGATCTTGCCGTGCCTTACCGGGTCATCGACGGGGTGCGCGTCTGGGGCGAACCGGACATGGACACCGTTCGGCAGGCGGTCGTCTGCAGCCGGACGGGCCGGGCGGTGCAGACGTTGCTCATGGCCGACCATCACAAGGGCTACAGCCAGCCGATCGGCGGCGTCGTCGTTTACGACGGCCAAATTTCGCCGTCCGGCGTCGGCTACGACATCGCCTGCGGTAACAAGGCGGTGCGGACGACGCTGCAAGCCGATGACATTCGTCCTTCGCTGCCGCGCATCATGGACGACATTGCGGCCAACGTATCGTTCGGCATCGGCCGGAAAAACCGGAAACGCATCGACCATCCGCTGTTCGATGATCCCGACTGGGCGGTATACCGCGAAATCGGCAGGAACGTGCACGATGAGCTCAAGCGGTTGGCGCGCGAGCAGCTCGGCACGGTCGGCGGCGGCAATCATTTCGTCGACCTGTTCGAGGAAGTCGGAAGCGGCCGGCTTTGGATCGGCGTTCATTTCGGCAGCCGCGGCTTCGGGCACAAGACGGCGAGCGGGTTTTTGAACCTTGCGGCCGGACGTCCGTTTCTCGGCAAGGCGCCGGGCGAAAACATGGACCAGCCGCCGGTCGTGTTCGACATGCGGTCGGAGCTCGGCCAAATGTACTATCGCGCGATGCGGCTGGCCGGCCGTTACGCATACGCCGGCCGCGACGCCGTCGTCGAGCAGGTGTTGGCGATTTTGGGGGCGAAAGCGGATTTCGAAGTGCACAATCACCATAACTATGCCTGGGAAGAAGAGCACGGCGGCAAACGCTACATCGTCGTCCGTAAGGGGGCGACGCCGTCGGCGCCCGGACAGCTCGGGTTCATCGGCGGCAGCATGGGCGATATCTCGGTGATCGTCCGCGGCAAGGATACGCCGGAAAACCGCGATGCGTTCTACAGCACCGTTCACGGCGCCGGGCGCATCATGAGCCGCACGCAGGCGGCCGGCAAATGGAACCGGAAAACCCGCACGCGCACGGGCGGAGCGATCTCCGTCGAGCAGATGCTGGCGGCCGTCCGCGCGTTTGGCGTCGAGCTGCGCGGCGGCGACACGGACGAAAGCCCGTTCGTCTACCGGCGTCTGCAGGAAGTGCTGGACGCGCACGCCGAAACGATCGAGGTGCTGCACGTGCTCAAGCCGATCGGCGTCTGCATGGCGGGACCCCGCGACGTCGATCCGTATAAGGATTGACGCCGCGGGTTTCCTTTACTTTCGGGTGATGATGACCGTTGCCGACGATCCGTTCCACTCCACGGAAGCGCCGAGCTGTTCGGCGAGGAAGCGGGCCGGCATGTAAACGGAACCCTGAAACCGTACGGCCGGAACTCCCATCGCGACCGGACGTCCGTCAACGGTCGCCTCGCGGTCGCCGATCTTCATGCGGATCGTTTTGTCCGTCCATGGGTCGACGACGGTAACGGTGTCCGGAGGCTCCCACTGCACCTCGCAATCCAGTCTCTCGCCGACGTACCGAACGGGCAGCATGAGACGGCCTGTTTCCGGATCGATGAACGGCCGCGGTACCGCTCCCGGCGGGCCGACCTCGAAGGAAGAGGTCCGAATCTCGATCTTTTTCCGCGACAGTTTGAAATCGTCGCGCAACATGGCGAACAGGTCGGAATCGCGGTCGACGAGCCGCAGCCAGTCGGCTGTCGTCGCCAGGTCGTCGGGGTCGACGGCCTTGGTCGTATCCGGGAAAGCCGTTGACCGTTTGAATGCGGTCGCCTTTCTTTGTTCCAGTTCGACCGAAAGGCGGAACGCCCCTTCCTCTTCTTGCGATGCTTCCAGCGAAGCCGACAGCTTGCGCAGATCGAGCGACGTGTCGACGTACAGGTCAAACGTCAGCCGGCCGTCGATCGGGCCGAACCATTCTTTGCGGACCGACGGTTCTTCCAATCTCGCCTTCAGTGAAGCGACGACAGCTTTGAACTCCACAAAAAATTTTTCCAGTTCCTCCTCCGTCGGCATCGCTTCTTCGGGCAGGCGTTCCGCGAGTTCTTCATGCTCCTGAGCGGTTTTGTAAACTTGTAAAACGAGGCTTTTGAATTCTTCGCGGTCCTGGATCAAGTTATCGAGAAACTCGACGAGAAGATCGGGGATTTCGTCGTCGGCGATCGATGCGCGGATGCGGTAAAGTTGCGTCGATTCGCCGAGAACGGTCTCGACGACGGGTGAGACGTCGAGTGATTTCGGGTTCGGAACGTTGCGGACCATAAACCGCCGCATTCGCTCGTATAGAGCGCGCAGGTCGGAATTCGCCCCGCTGTTCCATATTTCCGACATCGCCCGGACTTCTTCCTCGTCGAGTTACCGGACGATCGGCTTGTTCAATCCTTTGGCTTCAAGCGCGATCTTTCCGCCGTCGGCGACGATTCGGAAAGGAACGGATCGCTCCGGCGAGCGGACGACCGCCTCCATCTCGTAATGCAGCGGGTCCGCGATGCGGTAGGAAGTCAGCTGAAGCTCGAACGATTGCCGTTCCGCAGTCGAGGCGTCGTAAGACTCCCATTTCAGGGTTGCCTCGCCCTCGACGGGCCACGGATCGTACATCTTCATCCAAACGTCGTCCAGCGAAACGCCGCCCGTGGGCCGGCAGCCAGCCAATGCGGCCGCAAGGGCGAGCACGAACAGGACGACGGTGATGGCGGGTTTTTTCATACGTTTCATTCGTTCCCCTCTCCCCGGTTAGATTTTCATAACATAATTCGATTATGCCTGATTGAATAGGTCGGACGCAACAGGTACGGAAGTATCAGATCGTTTGATGCATTCGGCTTTATGTGAAAATTTTGCTGTAGATTTTTTGCGGAAAATGTCGTATAATTCCTCATGTTTTCGAAACGACGCCTCCGATTTTTCATACCGACAAGGGGTCGCGCCCATGAATGAGTCCGGATTAATGCACCGGTTGAACGTGTTGAGGGAACGTTTGTCGAAACTGGTCGAAGAAACAGGAACCTTCACCCATCCCAAAGTGATCGCTCTGAGCCAAGAAATCGACGACCTCGTCGTCAAGCTTCAACGTCAACGTTTGAACGCCGTCAAACGTTGACGGGAAAAGGCGGGAGATCGTCATGCACGTCCGCTTACGGCTGTTCGTCGCGGGAAGGCTTGTCTGCGAAGATCGACTGGATATCGACTACAGGAAGATACAAAATTTATCAAAAGAGGAGATCGAATCCGCCATCGATGTCCTCGTCCGCGATTGGGCGGATCGCGTGATCCGGATCGAGTGGGAAACGGAAAACGAGGGGGAAGAGCAAGGCAGCACCTAAGGCCGACGCTCTTCCCTTTTTGTTCGGTTTGGGCTGCAGCAGTCGATCGGATGGCTGAGCGGTTCGCCGAGCATCATCTCGCGCAGAAGCCGGCCGGTCGCCGGCGCCAGCAGAATGCCGTTGCGGAAATGACCGGCGGCGACGAACAGTCCCGGCAGTTCCTCGATCGGGCCGATCCAAGGCAGGCCGTCGGGGGTTCCCGGACGCAGGCCCGCCCATGTGGCGACGAACCGCGCGCGCCGTATGACCGGCAACAACGCGGATGCGACCTGATGAAGCTCGGCGACGGCCGCGGCGGTCGGCGTCTTGTCGAAGCCGGCATATTCTTGGGTGGCGCCGATCCAGAGGCTGCCGTCGGCTTTCGGCACAATGTAGCACCCGCGGGTATAGACCGTTTTGCGGATGACGGGACGATCGGGCGACAGGGCGTAGCATTGCCCTTTGACTGGCTCGACGGGAAGCCGGACGCCGATCGTCTGAAGCAGGGCCGAGCTCCAGGCGCCTGCGGCGACGACGACCGCTTCGGCGAACACGTCTCCGTCGGTGGTCCTGAGGCCGACGGCACGCCCGTTTTCCGTCAAAATGCCGAGAACCGGCGTATGTTCCCGAAACCGTACGCCAAGGCCCGCGGATGCAAGCCGGAGCGCCTCGGCCAGTCGGACGGGATGTACCTGGTGGTCGTCCGCAAAAAAATAACCGCCGCGCACGTCGGGGGAAAGTTCCGGCTCGATCCGGCGCAACCCGTCGCCGTCCATCCAGACGGCGCCCGGAATTCGTTCCCCCCGCGCGCGCAGTTCTTGTTCTTCTTCTTCGTCGAGCGCCGCGCGGATGATGCCTTCAGCCCTATATTCGATCGACACGGACGAGCGGGCTTCCAGTTCCGCCGCCCAGGACCGGTATAAACTTCTGCTGAACAGGCAAAGCCTGAAAAAGTCGTCGCCCTGGTGCGCTTCCGCCTCGGCGCCGAGCATGCCGGCCGCCGCGGCGACGGCTTCTCCGTGCAGGGGGCCGCGCTCGACGATGACGACGGAACAGCCAGCTTTTACCAGTTCATAGGCGACGGCTAGTCCGATGACGCCTCCGCCCGCGACGGCGACGTCCCAGATCCGGTTCATGCCGCAAACGACCTCCTTCACTTCCGTTAAAGCGGCGGCGAGCCGGGATAAGCGTCGAGCGCCTCCCGAAACCGGCGCGCGGCCGATTCCGGATCGGGCGACTCCCAGATGCCGGACATGACCGCGATGCCCGCGCAACCGGTGGCCAACACTTCGGCGACGCGTTCCGGCGTAATGCCGCCGATCGCCAGAACCGGCACGGCGACGGCGGAAACGACGCGCGCCAATTCCGCCGTTCCGCGCGGAGCAAGCCCCGGCTTGGAAGCGGTCTCGTATACGTGGCCGAACAAAACGTAATCGGCGCCGGCTGCCGCCGCGCGTCGGGCTTCCGCTTCCGAATGAACGGAACAGCCGAAACGAAGCGACGGCCATTGCCTGCGCACCGCATCCGGCGGCAGACTGTGCGAGGCGAGCTGGACGCCGCCGACGCCCGCCGCCAGCGCGACGTCGATCCGGTCGTTGACGACGATGCGGTCGGGGCCGAGCGTTTCGGCCAAAGCTATGGCCCACTCGAACAGTTCGCGGGCCGGGCGGTGTTTTTCCCGGATGTGGACCGCCTGCACGGCGTCACGGAATGCGGGCCCGGACGCGATGCGCAACACCTCGTCGAGCGACTGCCGTCCGGTCGTGATCGCGTGCAAAACGCGCGCATGCATAAGAGTCCGCCTTCCGTACTTCGAAATCCCCTTATGCTAAAAATATTAGTGAAGAAAAGAGGCCCCGGCAAGTCGTTCGCATCCGACTGGAACAAAAGTCATGGTGAAACTTATTGGATTGTTAAAGTGTCAAGATATGATGGGAAGATATAACCAAGGAAGGAGATACGTCGAAGAAGAAGAAGTTATTGCTCGTTTCTTTTATTTTGTATGTTCCATTGTTTTGGAATGCAGTCCAAGCGGAGGATAAATATTTTGACGCTCAAACGGGAGAGATAAAGAGATAAACCAAAGAAGCGTGGAAATATTGAATGGATTGGTAGATAAACATTATCTCTTATTCGAGACAGGGATTCAGCCGTCTGTTTCCTCAGGGATTGTTGATGACTTCAAACTTCTTCTGTTTGGACGACGGAGTTAGCGACGGCCATTGCCTGCGCACCGCATCCGGCGGCGAGCTGTGCGAGGCGAGCTGGACGCCGCCGACGCCCGCCGCCAGTGCGACGTCGATCCGGTCGTTGACAACGGAAATGTATCATCAAATCGAGGATCAGCCGAGCAATTGGCGCGCTAACCCGGGAACGTCGGTGACGATACCGTCCGCTCCGGCTTCCGCGGCTTGCAGAATCTCATCCGGTTTGTTCAGCGTCCAGACGATCACGCGCCATCCTTCTGCCTGAAACCGTGCGATCTCATCCCGGTTCGTCAGAGCGCCGCAGACCGATACCGCCTCGACTCTCTCGCCGAAATCGCGCACCAGTTTCACAGGATCGAGCAGCGCCGCCATGTAGACGAGGCCGATCCGCGCTTCCGGCGCAGTGCGTTTCAGACGGTACAGCATCCGGTGGTCGAAAGACGCAAACAGCACCGATCTCATCCGATCGCGATCGCGGACACACCGAAGCACGTGTTCCTCAAGCCGGCCGTTCCAATCGTGTTTCAGTTCGATGATGACTTCGATATGAGGCGGGATCAGCTCCAACGCCTCAACGAGCAAAGGTATACGTTCTCCGGCGAACTCGCGGCCGAACCGGACGCCGGCGTCGTACGCACGTAGTTCGGCGACCGTCATGTCGCGGATTGCGCCGCACCCGTCCGTCGTCCGGTCGATCGTCGCGTCGTGGCAAACGACGGGCACGCCGTCCCGCGACAGGTGAACGTCCAGCTCGATCATGTCGCATTGCCGTTCGACGGCACGACGGAACGAGGCGATCGTATTTTCAGGCGCCTCGCCGGCTGCGCCGCGATGCCCGATGACGAGCGGTTTTGACGCGAAATTCACGGCGCATACCCCCGGTTACCGCAGGAGTTTTTCCGCTTTCGCGGCCGCTTGGGCGACCGCCTGCTCGGCCGATATGTTTTTGTCGATGACCGCCCGCTGCAGTTCGGTCATGATCAGCTCCTGCATTTCCTTGTACGCGGGGATCATCGGCCGCGGCCGGGCGTAAGCCAGCTGATCCAGCGCAACTTGAAACTGCGGTATTTCTTTGAATCGTTGCTGCATCTCAGGCGTTTCGGCCGCCGATCGAGATGTCGGCAAATAGCCGGTCGACATGCTGCCGAACGCGGCCTGTTCCGTGGACGTCACCCAGCGGATAAACTTCCACGCCGCCTCTTTTTTCGTCGATTTCGACAATAGAACAATGTTGGCGCCTCCCGTCGGGACGGCATACTCTTTGTTTTTCGGCAAAAACGCCGTGCCGAGTTCGAATTTGCCTTTCGCCTGTTCCAGCCGTCCGGCGAGGCCGCCCGTCGACGAAAACATCATGCCGACCTGTTGGTTGAAAAAATCGGTGTCCGCGACCGTCCAGGCGTTGTACTTTTCGCCGGGCGGGAATTTCATAATGCCTTCTTCGATCATTTCTTTCCAGAAGCGGATCGGGGCGGCGCCTTCTGGTGAGTTGAACGCCACCTTCGTGCCGTCTTCTGAAAGGATGGATCCGCCGGATTGGAACACAAGCGCTTCGTAAAACCAGATGTCGATCGGCGTCGTGAATCCCCAGCGTTTGTCTTTGATCGTCAGGGCACGGGCGTAGCGGCGCAGTTCTTCCCATGTCTTCGGTCCGGCCGGGTCGAGACCGGCTTCCTTCAGCATCGACACGTTCATGTACATGATCGGCGTGCTCCGGAAAAACGGAAGGGCGACCAGTTTGCCGTCCCAATACGAGTTCAGCATCAGGCCCGGCCAGAAATCGTTCAGGTCGACGCCGTCGCGTTTGACGTACGGTCCCAGGTTTTCCAGAGTTCCCGGGTGCGCGAACGCGCCGACGGAGGCGATCTCGATAATCGTCACGTCGGGCGGTCGTCCGGCCGCGATCGCCGCCAGCACTTTCGCGTGGTTTTCGTAATAATCTCCCTGATAAGAGGCTTTCACGACGATTTCGCTCTGGGACGCGTTAAAACGGCGAACCAGTTCCTCGACGGTTTTGCCGGCCACGCCGCTGTACGGGTACCAGAACTCGATTTCAGTCGCAGAGCCGGTGGTGCGGGACGGCTCGGCCTGGGCGCCGCCGGTCGCGGCGGTCGGTTGCGGATTGATCGGTCGTTCTTCCCGACCGCAGGCGGATACGGTTACAAGTAAGGCGATACCGAGCAAAACGTTCCAAACTTTCATGTTCGGATCTCCTCCTATTTCAGACCGGTGTACGTAAAAGCGCGCACAATATGGCGCCGGGCCGCAAAGAAGGCGGCGAGTATCGGTAAAACCAGCATGACATTGCCCGCCATGATCACTTGCCAGGCATTTCCCCCTTCGATGTCTTTGAGCCGCGCGATGCCGACCGCAAGCGTCCGAAGCCGGTCGGAATCGGTCATGATGAGCGGCCAGAAATAGTCGTTCCAATGGGCGATCAGGCTGAACAGCGCAAACGTGGCGAGCATGGGCTTGGCCATCGGAACGAAGATGCGCCACATCGTGGTCCATTCGCCGGCGTTGTCGAGCCTGGCCGCTTCTGCCGTTTCGTCCGGCACTTGCATGAATGCCTGCCGCATCAGAAAGATACCGAACGCACTAGCTGCAAACGGTACGACAAGTGGGACGAACGTGTCCATCAGTCCGAGACGACTCATCAGAACGTAAACTGGCACGAATGTGATTTGCGGCGGCATCATCAGCGACGCCAGAACCAGGCCGAACAGCGCCCGTTTGCCCGGAAACCGGAACCGCGCGAACGCATAGGCGGCTGGGATGATCGTGACGAGTTGCAGGAGCAGGACGGATACGGCGACCATGACGCTGTTGCGCAAGTAAGTCGGGAACGGGCCGGACTTCCACGCCTCTGAGAAATTTTCCCAGTGAAGCCGTTCGGGAATCCAGATCGGCGGAAACACGAGCGTTTCCTGAAGCGATTTCAGCGCGGTCGTCGCCATCCAAGCGAACGGAAAGACGAAGACGAGCGATACGAGCGACAAAAGGACGACGTCGAACGTTTTAGAAGCGGCGTTTCTCAAGGCGGATACGGTGGTGACCGGCACAGTGTGCGAAGCGGATCGGGAAAGCGGGGCCGAAGCCGGCAGGCCGACCGGGCCGGTTCGCACGTTGAGACGGTTCATGAGCGAGAACCTCCTTTATCGATAATGAATTTTTTTAGATATAAACCCAAAGTAAAGGAAAGTCATGACGAAAACCAGAACGAGCAGAACGACGCCGGCGGCCGACGCATAGCCGATTTTGAAATATTCGAAGGCGTTCTCGTACACGTAATACACCAGCATGTTCGTGGCGTTGACGGGACCTCCCTGCGTCATGACGGCGATCGTGTCGAACACTTTGAACGAATCGATCGAATTGACGACGAGCAGGAAAAAGGCGGTCGGTGACAACAGCGGCAGCGTTACTCCGACGAATTTATGCCATGGCGAGGCGCGATCGAGTTCCGCCGCTTCGTGCAGTTCTTTTGGAATGTTTTGCAAGCCTGCGATTAGGACTAGCGCGTTGTAACCGGCATTTTTCCAAACCTGTACGAGCGCAAGGGACGCAAGCGCGGTGTCGGGATGCGTCAGCCAGGGAAACCGCCCCAGACCGAGGGATACGAGTAACGCGTTGAGCAGCCCGAATTGTGGGTCCATCATCCAGAGCCAAAGCAGAGAGACGGAAACGAGTGAGACAATGTGCGGGCTGAATACGGCCGCTTGGGCGAATCCCCGAAGCGCGCCGCCGCGGTTCAGCCAAAGCGCGAGCGCCAAGCCGACCGTCAGCCCGGCTGTGACGCACAATCCCGTATACAGAAACGTATTGACCAGGACGCGTCGAAAATCGGGATCTGCGGCGAGTGAGAGGTAATGTTCAAACCCGACGAACGTTTTCACCGGATCGATCATGTTCCACGACGTCAGGCTGAGCCGGATCAGATCGACCGCAGGATAGACGGTGAACACGCCCAGCATGGTGACGGCTGGGGCGATCATGACATAGGGAGCGAGCCGCGCACGAACCATGGACATTCCTCCTTCCTAGATCAAATAAAAATACCCCCTTCTCCGGCCAACGCGAAAAACGGTATCCGGACTGGAAGCGACCGTCCGACCTGCGTTGCGCCGGCAAGGGGTTTTCTCCCTGACTCAACCCGCCTGCGGCTTTTTCAATCTCAGCATAATTTGGTTATGTCAGAGCAGCATCAACACCAATTCAGGATTTCGTAAAAAAATTATAGGTTCCAAAAAGACGGATGGCCGATCGAGACGAAGTCGGCGCCGCTGGCGAGCGCCGCCTCGATCTCCTCCGGGCGGCGGATCAGTCCGCCGACGATGAGCGGCCTGCCGACGACAGACTTGGCCTCGCGAATGATGCGGGGCATCAATCCCGGCATCAGTTCGACTTCGTCGGGATCGGCGGTCTTGATCATGCGAAAAGCCGTCTGGAGGGCGGCCGTATCGATCGCAAAAATTCTCTGGATGCACGGCAGCCCGATTTGTTTGGCCGCAACGACCGCGTTCGATTTGGTCGTGACGATGCCGTCGACTCCGAACGTTTCCGCCAAATACGCGATTCCGCTGGCGTCGCGTCCAAGCCCGGCCACCATTTCGAGATGGACGAAGACTCGTTTTCCCGCGTCGTGCAGACGCTTGACGACCGACGCCAACCGGCCGATTTCCCCGGCCATCAGGTTGACGCGACTGACCGTGCCGGCGGCGGCGAGCGGAATTTGCTCTTCTCGCGTGACGGAAGCGATGATCGGCAACCTGTTCATTATGCCACCCCGGATCGTCCGGATCGAATCAGGTGTCGGCTTCTCTTCGATGATAACGTTGTTTTGTCATCGGAGTGTTAGTCTCGACGGCCGTTTTTGCATCCGGGGCTTGTCTCCCGATCACCGGCTTGGGTATGCTAAGAACGGGGTCATTCACGCCAGACCGCTGTCGTTTCGGGAGGAATCGCCTTTCCATGTTCAATCTTCTGGTCGCGCTCGACGCCAACTATCTCCCGGCTCTCCGGGTGATGCTGAAGTCGATGTTCGTCAACCATCCGGACGAGTCGTTCGCCGTCTATTTCATGCATTCCGGCATACCGGACAAGGATGTCGGCGAACTCCGGCGGTTCGTGGAAAGCGAAGGGCACCGGCTTTACCCCGTCGCGGTCGACGCCGGACTGTTCGCCGACGCGGTCGTATTCCGCCATTATACGAAAGAAATGTATTATCGCCTGGTCGCACATCGGTTTTTGCCGGAAAACGTCGATCGCGTGCTGTATCTCGACCCCGACATCGTGGCGATCAATTCGGCGACGGCGTTTTACCGGACCGATTTCGGCGACTGTTATTTCGTCGCGTCCGAACATACGCCGGCCGTCAAAATGACGGCGAAATTCAACCAGTTCCGGCTCGGCATTCCTCAGGCCAAAGGGTATTTCAACAGCGGCGTGCTGCTGATCAACGTCGAGCGTATGCGGAAGGAAGCCGACGTGGAAGACGTTTTCCGGTTTTTGAAGGAAAACCGCCATCGGCTCATTTTGCCGGATCAGGACGTCCTGAACGGGCTGTATTGGGATAAAATCAAGCCGGTCGACTGTCTCATTTACAATTTCGATGCGCGGTATTACGAATTTTTCAAACTGATTCCCCATCACAAAGTCAATTTAAAATGGATCGAGGAAAATACGGTTTTCATCCACTATTGCGGAAAGCGAAAACCGTGGCACCCCTCCTATAAAGACGAGCTCGGCCGTTTTTATTACCGCTATGAAAACATGTTGCGGGCGGCCGAAAGCGGAAGCGGCGCTGGCTGAGCGACGGCCGGGCGACGCGCGGCGAATGCGCGGCGCGGTGTTCGCGCCGCGGCCCGCGGCGTTCACGTTCGGATTCCGGGCGCATATCCTGTGGGTGTCGGAAAAACGCCCGCAGGAGGTGAACGTCCGTGCCGGTCGTTCGCGAATCGCACGTCGTTTATACGGTTCAGCCGGGAGATACGCTGTACTTGGTCGCGATACGCCTCGGCAGTTCGGTGGAAGCGATCCGGCGCGCCAATGCCGTTTATCCGCCGATGACCGATCCCGACCGAATCGAACCGGGATGGCTGCTCGTCGTGCCGACGCCGGCAATTCGCCCCCCGCGCGTGATTCACGTGGTGGCGCCCGGCGACACGCTGTACGGCATTGCCCGCCGTTACGACGCTCACGTCGACCTGCTGGCCGGCGTCAACCGCATCGCTTATCCCGACTGGCTCGCCGTCTCGCGGCTTTTGTGGGTGCCGGCGTTCGTCCATGAAATCGCACAGGGCGATACGTTGTGGCGGATTGCGCGGCATTACCGGATTTCGACGCACGACATCGTCGCCGCCAACGAGGGACGACCGGGCTTTTCGCCCGATTTGCTCTATCCCGGTTTCCGCCTGCTGCTTCCCTTGCCTTCGACGCGCAACATCGCGGTGACGCTTCCGTTGCCCGGCGATCTGGTGCAAAACGGGGACCGCGTCGAGGGATTCGCCCGCGCGTTCGAGGCCCACGTGCTCGTCCAGCTGCGCGACGACAACGGGGAAACGGTGTCCCGCGAACGCGCGATTACCGCTTGGGCCGGGGCTCCGGCATACGCTTATTTCACGGGGACGCTCGTTTTCGACCGGCAACCGACCGCCCGCGGCGGATTTCTGTGGGTCTATACGCGCAGTCCCCGCGACGGCCGTATCGCCGATCTGACGGAAGTGCGCATCGAGTTCGGACAGAGGCAGGATTGACCGGTTTTTTTCCCGCCGCGATCGTGGTATGATCGTCCGGGGGGAATCAAGGGGCATGTGGATGGCGCTGGCGTTGGGAGCTGCTGTCTGTTTCGGGCTGCGCGGCGTTTTGTACCGGAAGACTTCTCAGAAAACACGGGATTGGCAGCTTTTGTTGTGCGGCGGGTTTTTGACCGGGGCGATCGTCAGTTTGGCGCTCGCTCTGGCCGCGCGGCAGCGATGGACCGCAGACGTTTGGATCGGCGCGGTGATGGGGGTTCTGTCGTTTGCTGGAAACGCGAGCATGTATCGCGGCCTGGCCGTCGGCAAGACGTCGATCGTGGCGGTTTTGTCGGGGCTTCCGCCTGTGGTCGCGGCGGCGGCCGCTTATTTTTTTTGGGGGGAGCGGCTGAACGCCTTTCAGGCGACGTCGTTCGTCCTCATCATGGCGGCCGTCCCGCTGCTCAAGCACGGCGGCGGTTGGTCGGGATCCGGAGCGGTCTGGGGTCTTCTGACGATGCTGTTTTTCGGGCTGAACGACGCCGCAGGCAAGCAAAGCGCGCGCTTGGGAGCCGATATCTTCCCGGTCATGTTCGCCATGTTCGCGACGGGGACGAGCCTGTTCGCGCTGGCGCAGGCGTTCGGCCGGCGCCGCGGGGGCGGACGGCGAGGCGGCGGAGCAGGGGATCCGGACTCGGCCGGTCACGCGTCCTGGGGGCCGCTGGAGACGTTCGCGAAAGGGATGGCCGTCGGGCTGACCAATGTCGTCGGCCTGACGTTCATGCTGTCCGCCATGCGCACGGGGCCGACCGCGCTCGTGTCGGCGATCGCCGGCCTGAATGTGCTGCTCTTGCTGTTGTACGGGAGACTGGCGCTTCGCGAATCGTTCACGCGTCCCGAACTGGCGGGAATGGCGCTGGCGCTGTCCGGTGTCGTGCTGTTGCGCCTGTTCGGTTGATCAGTTAGTTGGTCGAGCGTTGGTCGAGCACTTGACAAGTGTCTTCCGATCGGCTACAATAGGCGCCAAAGAACGGAAGCACCGTTCGGTTGCGTGAGTGCCCTCATGCGCTCGCTTTTGCGCATGAGGCCGCACGCATCCGGCGGTGCTTTTCGTTTTTTTATGCTATAATCCGGAGAAAGGAGCCTTCCCATGTCCCGGCGCATCTCCCACGACCGGCTCTTCAAACAGCTCATCTCGACGTTCTTTGAAGACTTCATGACCTTGTTTTTTCCCGACGCCGCGCGCCATATCGACTTCTCCCACCTTTCGTTCCTGCGCCAGGAGCTGTTCACCAACGTCGCGCGCGGCGACGTGCGTTACGTCGACCTGCTCGTCGAGACGAAGCTCAAAGGCGAAGACGGCGTGATCGTCGTGCATGTGGAGACGCAGGCGTCGCGGCAGCGAGATTTTCACGAGCGGATGTTCGTGTATTTTGCGCGCCTGTACGAGAAGCTGCGCAAGCGGATCGTGCCGGTGGCGGTGTTTGCGTACCGGCGGGGGGAAGACGAGCCGGACGGGTTCGAGATGAAGGTGCCGTTTCTGGAGGTGCTGAAGTTTCGGTTTTATGCGCTGAAGCTGGGGAAGCTGAACTGGCGGGCGTATGCGGAGCTGGAGAGTCCGGTGGCGGCGGCGCTGCTCGCGAAGATGGGGTATCGGGAAGAAGAACGGGTGCAGGTGCGGCTTGCGTTTTTGCGGATGTTGGGGCGGCTGAAGGTGGATGAGGCGAAGAAGCGGCTGGTGGCGGGGTTTTTCGAGGCATACATGCCGATGGAGGAGGGGGAAGAGGCGATGTTGAGGAAGGAGCTGGAGGCGCTTCGTCCGGAGGAGCGGGAGCCGGTGTTCGAGGGGATGTTGTACTGGGAGAGGAAGGGTTGGGAGCGGGGCCGAGAAGAAGGCCGACAGGAAGGGCGAGAAGAAGGCCGGCGTGAGGAGCGTCGCGAGTTGGCGCGTCGGATGTTGGCGAAGGGGATGGCGGAGGCGGAGGTTGCCGAGCTGACGGGCCTTCCCGCAGAAGAGATCGCGCGGCTGCTCGGCGGGGGATGAAGCGACGTTGCTGCCGGTGGAAACGGTGTTGCCAGAACTGCGTCGGGCGCTCGCGTCGGCGGGCGCGGCGGTGCTCACGGCGCCGCCGGGCGCGGGGAAAACGACGCTTGTACCGCTTGCATTGCTGGACGAGCCGTGGCTCGGTGGCCGCCGCGTGTTGATGCTCGAACCACGGCGGCTGGCCGCCCGCACCGCCGCACGGCGGATGGCGGACATGCTCGGCGAACGGATCGGCGACACGGTCGGCTACCGAATGCGGTCGGAGACGAAAGTCGGACCGCGCACGCGCGTCGAAGTCGTCACCGAAGGCGTATTAACCCGGCTTTTGCGGGCGGATCCGACGCTTGAGGGATACGGGATCGTCATTTTCGACGAATTTCACGAGCGCAGCCTGGAAGCGGACCTCGGCCTTGCGCTTTGTCTCGATATCCGTTCGAAGTTGCGCGACGACCTGCGGATTCTGGTCATGTCGGCGACGCTTCAGGGCGGGCCCGTGTCGGCGTTGCTGGGCGGCGCGCCGGTCATCGTTTGCGAGGGGCGGTCGTACCCGGTGGAAACGTTTTATCTCGATCGTCCCGTAACCGCAGACGAGTTCGAAACGGCGGTGGCGCGCGCGATCGGCCGGGCATGGAACCTTCATGGCGGCGACATGCTCGTGTTCCTTCCCGGTGCGCGCGAAATCCGGCGTGTCAGCGACCTGCTGCGGGATGCGGACTGGTCTCGCGAGGCGCTGATCGTTCCGCTGCACGGATCGCTGCCGCAAAAGGATCAAGACGCGGCGCTCGCGCCGCCGCCGCCCGGCAAGCGCAAAATCGTGCTGGCGACGTCGGTCGCGGAGACGAGTATTACCGTCGAGGGAATCCGCGTCGTCGTCGACGGAGGACGGATGCGCGTGCCGCGGTTTTCGCCGCGCACCGGGCTGACGAGGCTGGAAACGGTACCGGTGTCCCGTGCGTCGGCTGAACAGCGGCGTGGTCGTGCCGGCCGTACGGCGCCGGGCGTCTGTTATCGGCTATGGACGCGGACGGAAGACGACATGCTTGCGCCGGACCGCGACCCGGAAATCGTTTCGTCCGATCTGGCTTCGCTGGCGCTGGAACTGGCGGCGTGGGGGACGGCCGATCCGGCGGAATTGCGGTGGCTGGATCCGCCGCCGGACGCCGCGTTCCGGCAGGCGAGACGGCTGCTCCGGGAACTCGGGGCGATCGGTCCGGACGGCCTCCTAACGGAGCGCGGGCGAGCCATGGCCGAACTCGGCGTTCATCCGCGCCTTGCCCATATGATGTTGCGCGCGGTTCCGCTCGGCTTGGCGCGGACGGCGTGCGAACTGGCGGCGATGATAGAGGAGACCGGCGGATTCCGCAATGGGTCTCTCGACGGATTCCTCGGCGGGTCTCGATGGGGCGGCGGAGACGCTGCCGTCGACGTCCGTTCCCGGCTGGAAGCTTACCGCGCTGGCGGGTTCGATCCGGCGATTCGTAGGCGGATCGCGGAGCGGTCGGACCGGCTGTTGCAGCGGCTTTCGTTCGTGTCCGACGCGATCGGGAAAGATGCCGTCGGTGCCGTCGAAACGGCCGGCGCCGGGACGGACGCCTGCGGGCTGCTTTTGGCGTTCGCCTACCCGGACCGGATCGCCCGCCGCCGACAGGACGGTAAATTTTTGCTCGCTTCCGGCCGCGGGGCCGTGCTGTCGCGAACGGCGGACGACCCGCTCGCCCGTTCGGCATACATCGTGGCGGCGGAATTGGACGACGGCGGGGCGGACGCGCGCATCTTCGCCGCGGCGCCGCTGTCGGAGGACGACCTGTTGCGGCATTTCGGCGACCGGCTCGAAACCGAGCATGCCGTCGAGTGGGACCGGTCCTCGCGGTCTGTTCGGGCTCGGCGGCGCCTGCGGCTCGGAGAGATCGTCTTGCGCGAGGAACCGTTCGCCGATCCGGACCCCGGCGCCGTGCAGGAGGCGCTTACGCGCGGCATCCGCACGGAAGGGCTGGGAATTTTGCCGTGGACGAAGCAGGCGCTCCAATTGCGCGGTCGGATGGCGTTCATGCGACTGCACGAACCCGACTGGCCGGACGTATCGGACGACGCGCTGCTCGAACGGCTCGAGGCATGGCTTGGCCCGCATCTTGCCGGCATGCGCGGTGCGGACGACTTGCGTTGCCTGAACGTCGCCGCGGCTTTGTCGTCGTTGCTTGCGCCGGAACAACGGCGCGAACTCGAAGCGTGCGCGCCGACGCACGTCGTCCTGCCAGACGGTTCTCGTGCGGCGATCGATTACGGCGACCCGTCGGCCCCCGCCCTGTTCGTCCGGGTGCAGCAGCTGTTCGGCCTCGCGGAAACGCCGCGTATCGCCCGCGGCCGGGTGCCGCTGACGTTGCACCTGTTGTCGCCGGCCGGCCGGCCGGTTCACGTAACGCGCGACCTCGCCGGATTTTGGCGCGGCGCCTATTTCGACGTGCGCAGGGAGCTGCGGGGACGCTATCCGAAACACGCGTGGCCGGACGATCCGGAGCGGGCGAAGCCCGCCGCCCGGCACGGCAGCCGTGTGTGAGCACGCGGCGACCGTGCCGTTCGGTGCCCGCATGCGTCACGGCAACTGAATGGTCTGAACGTGCTCCGCGTGCAGCAGCGACGCCTCCCCTTTGCCGCCGACCAGTTCGAGCATCGGATACTCCACCTTGCGCAAATACCCGCTTTTGTCCGGCTGTTCGCCGAGATTCAGAACGACGAATTGTCCTTCGCATTTTTTGATTTGCTGGTCGAACACCTTCGCCAAATTCACCGCCGGTGGCGGCGCCGACCGTTTTCGTCCCCGCCACGCGGAAACGGCGTAGGCGTCCGCGGCGGACGGCACTGCGAGATATTTCAAATGACGCATCGCGACGAACACTGTATTGTGGACTGGCGAGTCGAAAACGAAGTAATCGTTCAGGACGTTGACGACGTAACCGTACAACGGTTGGTTGCCCGTCACGTAAATTTCGCAAAAAACGCCGATCGCGTTCGTGAGCGCCTGCCGGCAGGACAACCCGTTTTCATGTTCCCGCGGCACGGCTTGCCGGTTTTCCTCCCCGGTATCGTCCCGCGTACGCCGAAACGCCCGAAGATGAACGAGCGGAACGTAGAAAAAATCCCTTTGGTCGAACAGCACGAGCAGATCGGAGCCGACGTCGACGAGCATGCCGGACAGCGGGATTTTCCGACCGGAAATGTCGATTTCGACGCATGTTTTCAGATAGGGAGCAAGCAATGCGTTCATGGTTTTCACGTTTTCCCTTCGTTTTCAGAAAGTCAATGAATCCAACTCGTCCATCCGTACAAGACGACCAATCCGACCATCAGCGACGACGGAACGACCGCCGAAGAAATCTTCATATAAGATTTCCACGAAAAAGGAATCCGATGACGCCGAAGCAAAAACATCCAGAGCATTGAGGCGAGCGTTCCGATCGGCGTCAGCAACGCGCCGACGTCGCTGCCGAGAATGTTCGCCAAGTACGCCACGCGCAGGATGTCGGGTTCCGGCGCCATTTCGGTCAAAAGCACCGTGCCCAGCATCACCGCGGGCAAATTGTTGAACAGATTCGACATGACGGTGAGCAGGACGCCCATCGTCGCGATCGCTTCCCATTCGCCTCGCGCGACGATCGGTCGGAGGGCGCGCACGAGACCGTCGGCCAGACCAATTCCGGCCAGCGCGGATACGATGACGTGCACGGAAAACGCGAATACGAAAATGTGCCACGGGGTTTTGGTCACCCAGTCCAGCGCGTCGGCGCGCGTGTAAAACTGTCGCACCGCGATCAGCCATCCCGCGCCGACGGCCGCCACCGCTTCGACCGGAACGCCGAATCGTTCCGCTTCAAACAGACCGACGCGGAACAGAACGACCGAAACCAGACAAATTCGGAACAGACGTCCATCGATGTCCGGTTCGGCATCCCCGTCCGTCCCCATCAGCGGATGGCGCAGTTTCTCCGGCGGAGCCTCCTTCAAGACGTCCGACGCGCGATACAGGGGGACGACGGCGATGCGGGTCGGAATCGATTTTCGGTAACGGAGAAAAATCAGCCCGACCATCCAAACAATAGCGGCCATCGAAGGAACGAACATCCAGGCAGCATACGTGTTCAAGTCCATGCCGACGATTTTGAGTGCAATCAGGTTGGCCAGGTTGCTGACGCCGATCGGCGCGCTGGACGCCGTCGCCGTCATTGCGCCCGCGACGAGATACGGAATTTTTTGGTGCGGTTTCAGATCGAGAATGTCGAGCATTTTCAGGATGATCGGCGTCGTAATCAAAATGCTGCCGTCGTTGTTGAAAAACATCGTCATCAGGAAACACAGCGTCACCGTCGCCGCGTAGAGGCGAATGCCGGATCCGCGCGCCAGCCGGACGACGTTGTAGGCCGCCCACCGGAAAAACCCGATGCTGTCCAGCACGATCGACATGACCATCGTGGACAAAATGGTGACCGACGCGCCGCCCACGTTCCGAATAATGGCGCGCAGGTCGTCGCCGCCGACGAGTCCGAGCGCCAGCAGGAGAAGGGCCCCCGCGGCGGCCGGGACCGATTCGTTCAGACCGCGGGGGCGCCAGACGGTGAGCACGACGGTCGCCGCGAACACGAAGACGGCGACGGATGCGGCGAAATCAAGCATGTTGGCCCGCCTCGACGCGCGGATCGACCGGATCCGGAGCGTTGGCGACCGGCGCCGCGGCGGCGGCCGTCCGGGCGGGGCGAAGGAATCGATAAAGCGCCAAAGCGGCCGCGATCAAGATCCACGACACGGACATGCGACTTCCCTCCTCGGCTCTTGTGTTGGGGCGATGGCGGCGGTCAGCGCAGCACACAGACGTTTTTGACGTGGAACAGGGGGACGTGAACGTGCTCGTTGCCGCGGGCGAGCAGCAGCTGCCCGCCGCGCACGTCGAGGAGAAGACCTTCAACTTTTTCCGGTCCGCGATTGACGCGGATGCGCGACCGCCGGAGCCGGAGCAAAAGTTCAAGGAACGTTGCGGCCGGCGGTGCTTTCCCCGCGGAGGCGGAAGCGACGTTCGAACTGTTCGACGACGCGCCGTCTGTTGCGGTAACGCTCTTGACGTGCCACGACGCGACATAGACGACGCCTTCATCCGTGCGGACCGCCAAATAATCTTCGCCGACGCCGAGCAGCCGGCCGGCGACCGAGTCCGGGCCGGCGCGGTTGATGCGGACGTTTCGGCCGATCAGGCCGAACCACGTGTGGGGGACGAACACGGGATCACCTCCTTTCGGTCCGGTGGTACGGTAATGACGGTGTATCTTATGCAAAGCGTGGACAAGAGGATTGTTTGTCCGCCCTGGACGTGAGCAAGCATCCGCGCCGCGGAGGCGTTTCGCCTTGACGCCGCGCTTTTCTCCCGACTAAACTTGAGAAAAGGAGTGTGGACGCGCCCATGCAGCGGAACGACCGAATGCGCGTTGCGTTGACGATCGCCGGTTCCGACAGCGGCGGCGGCGCCGGCATTCAAGCCGACCTGAAAACGTTTCAAATGTTGGGTGTTTTCGGAACATCGGCTGTAACCGCCGTGACCGCGCAGAATACGCTGGGCGTCCGTGGCGTCTACCCCATTCCGCCGGAAGGCGTCGCCGCCCAGATCGACGCAGTGCTCGAAGATCTCGGCGCGGACGCGGCGAAAACCGGCATGCTGGTACACGCGGAACTGATCGCCGTCGTGGCGGAGCGGGTGCGGTATCACCGGCTGGACCGGCTCGTCGTCGACCCGGTCATGGTCGCCAAGGGCGGTACCCGCCTGCTCGAGCCTGACGCGGAACGGGCGCTGCGCGACTTGTTGCTACCGCTTGCGTTCGTCGTTACACCGAACGCCCCCGAGGCGGAGGCGCTGACCGGATTGAGGGTGACCGACCGTCGCAGCCAGGAGCGGGCGGCGGAAATGCTCGTCCGCGAGCTCGGCGCCCGGGCGGCCGTCGTCAAGGGCGGCCATCTCGACGGACCGCCGGTCGACGTCCTGTTCGACGGCCGGGAGTGGACGTACCTGGAAGGCGAGCGGATCGCGACGCGGCATACGCACGGCACCGGCTGCACGTTTTCGGCGGCGCTCGCGGCGGAATTGGCGAAAGGCAGGCCGCTCGACGAGGCGGTGCGGACGGCGAAAGCGTTCGTGACGGCGGCCGTACGACGCGTCCCCGGTATCGGAGGCGGCCACGGGCCGATCAACCATTGGGCATATGCGGAAGATAAACGCTGAAGTCCTTGAACGAAAGAGGTCGACGGACGCGTGTACCGGATCGATCGGGAACGGCTGGAACGGCTGCTCGATTTTTTATCTGTCGTCGCTGAGGGTTGCCGCGCGCTGGCGGCGGAGGCGCCGCCGGCGGACGAAGCGCTCAGACTCATCCGTTCCTTGGCGCAGGAGCGGTTGCTCCATTTGGCGGCCGAAGCGGTCACCGACATCGGCGGCATCCTGATCGACGGTTTTTTGATGCGCGACGCTGCCGGTTACGAGGACATCGTCGAGGTTCTAAAAGGGGAAGGCGTCGTCGGGGAAGCGGAAGCCGCGTTCTGGATCGACTTGATCCGGCTGCGCCGGGAATTGGTCCGCGACTATGCCTCGATTGTGCGCGACGGCCGGCTTCATCCGCTCGTGTCGCGGCTGCCCGCCGAACTGGAGTCGTTTGCGGCCGACGTTCGCGCGTTTTTGCGGAAAGAGCTCGGCTGACCGTCACCCCGTGCGCCCCGTCGGCTTATAATAAAGTGTCGACTGGGCATTTGTCCCGGATGCGGGAAATTGGAGGCGGGCGCGATGTCGGAAGCGGTGTGGACGGCGGTTTTCGCCGTCGCGGCGGGCGCGTGGGCGATGGCGGCCGTTGCGGTGTTCCGGGCGGCGCGTTCGGTCGAGCGGCACGTGCGGCGGACGGCGGAACGGTTGGCGAAGTCGGAGCGGGCGCTGCGGAAGGCGGCGATGTCCGCGGACCGGCTCTTACGGGAAGCCGAGCGTGGGCTGCGCGATGTCCGACCGCTGTCGGAAGCGGCGGGGGAATTAGGGCGGTTCGCCGCCGGAGCGCTTCGGTCGATTGGGCCGTGGAGCCGCAGATGCCGACCGGCCGAAACGGATCCGCATGTCCGGCGAAATCGGCCTGTCTGCCGATCCGGCGGAGCTGCTTCCTTTTCTGCGGACCGGGGCGAAAACGACCGGCAGGGAGCTGAAGCGCCATGAGAAAATCGTTCTGGGTCGGCACGGCGGTCGGCGGAATCGTCGGCGCGGCGTTGGGACTGATGTTTGCTCCGAAAACGGGCAAGGAGTTGCGGCGCGACGCCGCCGGAGCCGTCCGCAAGGCGGGAAACGGCGTGTGCAAGGCGGCCGGCAACGCCGCTGATTGGGCGGGCAGCGTCAAAAACCGCTGGATCGGCGTCCGGGGCGGCCGTCCGGCGCAAGGGGCGGACGGCGAAGCGGCCGGTTGAACGGGCGGCGAATCGCCCGTCGGCGGAAGGCCGAAACTCGTTCGGCGGAAAGCGGCTGTGTGCGGTGTGCCGCCTTCCGCCGCCTTTTTGCAGGAAAGGAGGGAGATTCGGGATGAATCGGAAACCGTGGTGGACAGACCATGCGCTTCACTGGGCGTTCGTCGTCGCGCTCGTCGCCACGCTCGGCAGCCTCTATTTCAGCGAAGTGATGCGGTTTACGCCGTGTTCGCTGTGCTGGTTCCAGCGTATCCTGATGTATCCGCTCGTCGTGATCCTCGGCATCGCGGCGGCCCGCAACGACCGCGGCGTCGTCGTCTACGCGCTGCCGCTGGCGTCGATCGGGGCGATGTTTTCGCTGTACCACGTGCTGCTGCAGAAAATGCCGTGGCTCAAAAAGGCGGCGCCTTCCTGCGGGCAGGTGCCGTGCGAAACCGATTATCTCAACTGGTTCGGGTTCGTCACGATCCCGATGTTGGCGCTTACCGCGTTCATTCTAATTATTATCATTCTGGCGATGCTGGCGCGCGCCGAAAGGCGGCGATGAACGCCGCGTCAGACGAGCGACGGGATGGCGACGTTCGGGTCGACGTCGGCCTCATAGTCGACGCCGTCGGTCTCGAAGCCGAACAGCTGGAAAAATTCCCGCCGGTAGCCGTCCAGATCGGCGAGTTCGCGGATGTTGGCGGTCGTCACCGCTTCCCAGCGCGCAGCCACTTCCGCCTGCACGTCGTCGCGCAGTTCGAGATCGTCCAGCCGGATCCGGCCCTGTTCGTCGGTCGGCGGTTCGCTTCCGGTGTACAGCCGCTCCGCAAACAGCCGATACATCTGTTCAATGCAGCCTTCATGCAGGTTTTTGTCCTTCATGACGCGGTAAAGCAGCGAGATGTACAGCGGCACGACGGGAATCGCCGCGCTCGATTGCGTGACGAGCGCCTTGTTGACCGACACGAACGCCCGTCCGCCGAGCTTGCGGAGCCTCTCGTCGAGCCGGCGCGCGGTCGCCTCGAGATCGTCTTTCGCGCGGCCGATCGTGCCGTCGCGGTAGACGGGGTGCGTGACGGCGGGGCCGATGTACGAAAAGGCGACGGTGACGGCGCCTTCCGCCAGCACGCCGGCGTTTTCGAGCGCGTCGAGCCACATGTCCCAGTCTTCGCCGCCCATGACGGCGACCGTCTGGCGGATTTCATCCTCGGTCGCCGGCTCGATCGTCACCTGCGACACTTCGCCGGTATGGAAATTGACCGTTTTGTTCGTAAACGGCCGGCCGATCGGCTTAAGGACGGAGGAAAAAGTCTGGCCGGTCTTCGGATGCGTGCGCCGCGGCGCCGCGATGCTGTAGACGACGAGGTCGACGGCGCCGAACTCGCGGCGGATCAGATCGATCGTCTTCGCTTTGACTTCGTCCGAGAACGCGTCGCCGACGATGCTGAACGACTTGCATCCGGCGGTCGCCGCCTCGCGTTCGAACGCGGCGGAGTTGTACCAGCCCGCCGTCGCCGTTCGCGAACCTTCGGCGGGTTTTTCGAAGAAAACGCCGATTGTGTCCGCGCCGGCGCCGAAGGCGGCCGTGATGCGCGAAGCGAGGCCATAACCCGTCGACGCGCCGACGACGAGCACGCGTTTCGGCCCGCGGATCGGCGGCTTCGACCGGACGTAGGCGACCTGGCGCGCCACCTGGCGGGCGCAGCCTTCGGGATGGGCCGTCGTGCAAATAAAGCCTCGGGTTTTGGGAACGATGATCATACGTCTTCCAACCCTTTCCTGATCGTTTTCGGAAACGGACCGATTTCATTCTACCTTTTCCGGCCGTCAAAAAAAAGTGTGGCTTTGTCGCCGCCGTCCGACAGGATTCGCGCGGGCGCCGTCGAATGTTTGTAGGAGCGGAATCGAAACGGGGGCGTGATCGCCGATGCCGTGTCGGGGCAACCGAGAAGCGCGCTGCAAGAACCGCACGCCGGCGTTGCGGAAAGCCGTAACCGCGACGGTTGCGGCCGCGGCGTGCGCTCTGGCGTTTTCCGCCTGTGCGCCGCCGAACATTGCGGTCGTGCGGGAAACGCCGGCGAAGCGGTCGCCCGCCGTTTCTTCGACGCCTTCGCTTGCGCCTGCAGCCGGCGGGGCTCAGGAGACCGTACGCCCGTCGCCGACGTCCGGATCGTCGCCCGGATCGACCGTACCCGCGACGCCGGACGTCTCCGGCTCGCCGTCACCGTCGGCCGTGACGCCTGCGTCGTCCGCGACGGTCGGCTCCGCCGTTTACGGCGACAAGCGCGCGCTATCCTGGTATTACGTGCGCAAGGGCCGCGGCCTCGCACCCGCCTTTCCGGCCGATACGAAGCAGTTCGGGCCGGACCGCAAGGCGATCTGGATCGGCAAGGGCAAAACGGTTTACCTGACGATCGATAACGGCGGCGACATGAACGATCCCGACCGGTGGCTCGATGTTTTGCGCGAAAACGGCGTCAAGGCCAGTTTCTTTATCGCGGGTTACAACCTTAAAAAACATCCGGATTTTGTCCGTCGGCTCGTTGCGGAAGGCCATCTCGTCGCGAACCATTCGATGACGCACCGCGATTTCACGGCGATGACCGATGCGCAGGCGATCGCCGAAATCGAGGAATATGCCCGTCTGTACCGCGATATCACGGGACGGGCGATCGAGCCCTATTTTCGATTTCCGTACGGCAAGTACAGTCTGCATTTGCTAGACGTCGTATCCGGACTCGGCTACACGTCGGTGTTTTGGTCGCTCGCGATGCGCGACTGGGAGCCCCGCGCAGGCGGCTGGAAAGACGCTTATAATGATATTATGAGTCAGCTTCACGATGGCTGCGTGATTTTGATGCATCAGGGATCCAAAGACAACCTGGAAGCGCTTGACCGCGTGCTGAAGGACGTGAGGGCAGCGGGGTACACGTTCGGGCTCGTCAGCGACATCGGCGCGCCGTAAACGCGATGCCGACAGGATTTCGACAGAAGGAAGCGAAAACACGATGAATCAAGCTATCGCCGTTTTGGACTCAGGAGTGGGGGGGCTGACGGTCGTCGGCGAGATCATGCGGCAATTGCCGAGGGAATCCGTGCTCTATTTCGGTGACACCGCCCGGGCGCCTTACGGGCCGCGCGATCCCGCCGAAGTCCGGGAATTTACGGAGCAGATCGTATCGTTTCTGCTGCGCTTCGAGCCGAAAATGATCGTCATCGCCTGCAATACGGCGACAGCCGCGGCGCTGGAGCATATTCGCGGCCGCGTCGAGGTTCCCGTCCTCGGCGTTATTGAGCCCGGCGCGCGGGCTGCAATCAAGATGACGCGCACGAAAGTCGTCGGCGTCATCGGCACGGAAGGAACCATCCGCAGCGACGCGTACCGGCGGGCGCTGGAGGCGATTTCGCCGGACATCCGGGTGCACAGCCTGGCCTGTCCGGAATTCGTGACGATCGTCGAACAGGGGCTGTACCGGTCGCCCGATATCGTGCCGACGGTCGAACGGACGCTCGCTCCGCTGAAGGCGGCGCCGATCGATTGTCTCATTCTCGGATGCACGCATTACCCGTTTTTGGCGGACGCCATCTCGGCCGTCATGGGCCCAAACGTCGCGCTGATCAGCTCGGCGGAAGAAACCGCGCGGGAAATCAGCGCCATTCTGCACCATCACGGCATGACCGAGCGTCGGGCGCGCGATCCAGTTCACCGGTTTTTCTGCAGCGGCAATCCCGAGACTTTCCGGGAAATCGCCTGCCAGTGGCTGGGATGGCGCATCCAGGCGACGCCGGTCATCTGGCAGGTGACGCACGTCGCCGATTAGCGCCGACGTTTTCATATTTTTTATAGGCGGTTTTAATAGGCGCGCAGCCGTCTGGCGGCGAATGAGAACAACAGCCGCCAGGCGGAGGCGAACGCGGCGACGAAAACGAGCGACGCGACCGCAAACGTTGTAAACGGCGTCTTGCCGTACGCGAGCCACCGAAGGGCGAGCGCCAGTGGAACGGCTATCAGGGCGGCGAGGCAGGCGCGGCCGATCGCTTCGCCGTAACTGCGATTGAACGCCCGCGCTCGGTAGAGCCCCGTCGCGACGCCGGCGGGAATCCAGGCCGCCATGAACGGCCAGGCTGCAAGCCATGTTTCGCGGACGGAAAACGCCATGCCGTGCTCGGAACGGCCGACGGCGGCGAACAGGAACAGCGCCGCCATATCGCCGAGCAAAAGCAGCAACAATTGACCCAACGAGACCGATTGCGACCGCGACGTCATCGTATGGTTCTCCCCTCTTTGCCTGTCGAACGGCGGATTTGTCTTTATTTATTTTGACATTGCGCCGGGGCGATGGCAAGTGGCGGAATTTCGGAAAATGCTGCGTTGACACCGCTCCCCGAGGGCTTTAAAATGGACACGAGCCGCAATCGCGCGCGGTCGCGCGCCGGAGCGCTTCCCGGTTGGAAAGGCGGTGGAACGGATGATCGACCGGATGGAACAGGCCGTCGAAAAGCTGAAGAAAAGCGGCGTGCGTATGACTCCGCAGCGACACGCGATTCTCGAATATTTACTCGGCACGATGTCGCATCCGACGGCGGACGAAATTTACCGGGCACTGGAAAGCCGGTTTCCGAACATGAGCGTGGCGACCGTTTACAATAATCTGAAAGTGTTCATCGAGGCCGGGCTCGTGCGCGAACTGACGTTCGGCGACGACTCGAGTCGTTTCGACGCCGACATGTCCGATCATTACCATGCCATTTGTCGGAAGTGCGGAACGATCGTTGATTTCGAGCATCCGCCGCTTACGGAAATCGAGTCGGACGCCGCCGAACAGACCGGATTCCGCGTCGACGGTCACCGGTTGGAAGTGTACGGGCTTTGCCCGCACTGCGCGAAAACCGCGGCCGGTCCGGCGGCCGTCTGAAATTGGGTGCCGATGCGCACTCGTCGGAGATCGAAAGCGGCGCGGGCTTGGGCATTCCTGGCGACGACCGCCGTCATTTTCGCAATCGCGGCGACCGCCGCCGTTTTGTGGCGCGCTCATACGCCGCCGGTTTTCCGGGACCCGGAGTGGCTGGGCCGCCAACAGCCGGTCTTTTATCGCGGCGAACAGTGGGACTTGCCCGCTCGGGGGCAAGGCCCCGCTTTGCTCTTGCCACTGGAAGAATTGCAGCGGCGTCTTGCTCCGGACATCCGCTACGAGGCGCAAGACGGCACGATCGTCTTGACAACCGCCGGTAAAGTCGTCCGCATGCGGACCGACCGGCTGACGGCGACGGTCAACGAGCGGCCGTTCGAACTTCGCGTCGCTCCGATTGCCGTGGAAGGGAACATCTACATTCCCGCCGCGCCGGTCGCCGAACTGTATCGTCTGCGCATCGTCGAGTCCTCCGATACCGGCGCGGTCGTCCTGTTTCGGCAAGGCGACGTCTTGCAATGGGGCCGCGTCGGCGGCGATGATCCCGTACCGGGCGCGACCCGGCTTCTTCGTTGGGGACCGGACGCGAAGCAGCCCGCCGTTCAGGCGGTGGCGGAAGGGGAAGAAGTGCTGCTTTGGGGCGAAAGGGCCGGCTGGTACCGCGTTCAGCTCCAAAACGGCAAAACCGGTTACATGCGCAAGTCCGACGTCGTCTTGCTGCGCGCCGAAACGGTCGACGTCGCGCCGGAGGACCCGCCTTATCTGCCTTGGCGCCCGGTCGGTGGTCGTGTCGTCATGGTATGGGAACACGTGACGAACCGGAATCCCGATCCGCGATCGATCGGCGATATGCCTGCGCTGAACGTCGTTTCGCCGACGTGGTTTCATCTGGCGGACGGCGATGGTACGTTCATTAGCAGGGCCGATCCCGCCTATGTGGACTGGGCGCACAGCCGCGGCCTGCAGGTATGGGCGCTTGCCAGCAACAGCTTCGACCCGGATCTGACGGCGGCGGCTCTGGCGACGTACGACAAACGGATGCGCATCATCCGCCAGCTGCTGGCGTTCGCGCAGATGTACCGGTTGCAGGGCATCAACCTCGATTTCGAAAACGTCTATTTGAAAGACGGCCCCCTCTTTACCCAGTTCGTCCGTGAATTCGTTCCGCTGGCCCACGAACAGGGGTTGACGGTATCGGTCGACGTCACCGTCAAGGGTGGTTCAGAGACGTGGTCGCAGTTTTACGACAGGCCGGCGCTTGCGCGCGCCGCCGATTATTTGGTCGTCATGGCATACGACGAGCATTGGGCGTCAAGTCCGACGGCGGGGTCCGTTTCCTCGCTCGGCTGGACGGAGCAGAAAGCGATCCGGCAGTTGCTGGAAGAAGACCGGATTCCGCGTTCGAAGCTTGTGCTGGGCATTCCGTTTTATACGCGCATTTGGGAGGAGCGCCTTTCCGCCGACGGCAAGACGGAGTTGAAAAGCCGCGCAGTGGGCATGCAGACGGTCCGTGACCTGATCCGGGAGAAAAACTTGACGCCCGTTTTCCGCCAAGACGCCGGTCAAAACTATGTCGAATACCGCGAGGCGGACACGACTTATAAAATTTGGATCGAGGACGAAACATCGCTGCGCGCACGCCTCGAGCTCGTAAAAAAATACGACTTAGCCGGTATCGCCGCCTGGAGGCGCGGGTTCGAGACCGCCGACGTTTGGCCGATGATCCGCGACGTTTTGGAAAAGAAGCCGTGATCGCGGCGGCGTCAAGTACGAAAAGCGCTACGGCTTTTCCGCACCGTTCGTCCGGTCGTCTGCCGCATCTTCCGTTTCGGTTTCGGAACGGCCGGCCAGCGCAGGATCGAAGGTTAAAATCGTCCGGCAATACATGCACCGGTCGGTGCGGCCAAGTATTTTGGTCGTCCGCCCGCATTCCGGGCAATCGAGGGTGACCGCGCTCGTCGACAGCATACCCGCCCAGAAATAGACAAGAACGCTGCCGAGCAGGCCGAGCAGGCCGAGCGCGGAGAGCAAAACCGCGATCCATCGTCCCACCGCGCCGCCGACGAATACGAGGCCCGCTGCGCCCGCGATCATCGCCGCCATTCCGGCGAGCGTCAGGAACAGCCCCCATGTACGGAACTCGTTTAATTTGCTGGTTTTAAAAAACATGGGAAATACCGCCTTTCCACAATGTTCAAACATCCGCAGCAGGAATTCGGCCGCGGACGGACGAAGTAGTAACCGATACGCATCTGCGCATTCGTAAACGGGGGGAACGACGATGACGGCGGCGATCGGCGGACGAATCGGAGCGATCGGCCGACTGCCCGGCGTTCGCGGCGTGCTGTCCGTGAAGAACGCGGCGGTCGCCGGACCTGCCGCGGACGGATTCGACGAACTGCTGATCGTGTTCGGCAATGCGCCCGACGGCGCGTCCTCTATTCATCATTATATGGAGGGCGACCGGCGCGTACAAGAACGTTGGATGTTGCCGGAAACGGCTGAGCAAGAAGTGAAAGCCGGGTCCGACCCGCAGTTTGTCAAGTGGGTTTTGGACGGAGAAATCGTTGCGGACGCCGACGGTTTTTTGCCGCGTCTCCGCGAGCGGCTGGCGGCCGGCGTTCCCGCCCAACAGCGCGATCGGAAGCGGATGGAGTGCTATTCCTCTTTTCTGAAACATTATCTCGTCGCGCGGCTTCATTTGCGGGAAGGCCGATTGCTCGACGCCTATTCGCGGATTGTGGGGGCGCTGCACGACTGGGCGTGTGCGGTCGTCTACGAGCACGGGCTCTGGCCCGAACCGGGACTGTGGGAACAGGTGCGGCGCCTGAACCCCGGCGTCTATAAATTGTACGAGGAATTGGCAAGAAGTCCGGAATCGCTGGAAGAACGGCTGCAGCTCGCGCTCTTGGCTTGCGAATTTTCGCTCGTATCGAAACTTGAGGCGTGTTGCAGGCCGATTTTGGACGTCATCCGGTCCCGCGAACGTCCGTGGCGGCTTCAGGAACTCGCTTCCCACCCGGACTTGGCGGGGGCGGACGTCGAATGGGCGCTCATCCTCGACCGGCTGGTGAAGAAGGGCCTGGTTCGTCTGATTCCGCCGGAAACAGATATAGAGAAAGAACCTATAGGATCCGGAGAGTGGAAATACGCCCACGCCTAACACCGGGTCGACATTCGACGTTGGAATCTGGTATAATTATTGTCGTAACGAGCGACGTCCGCTAGGGGAGCTGGGGTGAGCCCGGCTGAGAGGGGAATGGGTTCCCCGACCCTTGGAACCTGATCGTCCGGTTGCGTTGACATCGGTGCCCGCCGACGCGCGGCCGGCCTGGGTAATGCCAGCGGAGGGAAGTGGACGGTCGCGGGCGTTTCTTCGGGTGAAACGTTCGCTGCCAAGCCCGGCCTTCGTGGCCGGGCTTTTCGTCGTCGGACGTCTGTAGCAAGCGGAGGTGACCGCCGGTGAGACTCTGTATTAACGGTGAAGAGCGTACAGTTGAGGGCGTCCGGAACGTGGCCGAGTTGCTCGACAAATTCGGAATCGGCAACCGGATTTTAGTCGTTGAATTGAACCGGAATATCGTCGACCGCGCCCGCTATGCCGAAACCGAACTGGCGGACGGGGATCGGCTGGAAATCGTACATTTTGTGGGCGGAGGATGATCCGACATGTCGAACGCGACGGCGGCGGACGTGGCCGCGCAGGACGTGCTGACGATCGGGCCGTATACGTTTAGATCCAGACTCTTATTGGGAACCGGAAAATTTTCTGATCTCGACGTGCAGCAGCGCGCCGTCGAGGCGTCGGGGGCGGAAATTTTGACGTTTGCTGTCCGCCGGTTGCCGATCGACAACCCCGACGCGCCGAATTTTCTGGAACGGCTTGATCTGAAACGCTTCAAGCTATTGCCCAACACGGCAGGCGCGCGTACGGTCGAGGAATGTGTTCGGATCGCGCGTCTTGCGCGGGCAAGCGGGTTGTGCGACATGATCAAGGTCGAGGTGATCGGCGACCCGAAAACGCTGTTGCCCGACCCGGTCGCCACACTGGAAGCGACGAAGATTTTGGTGGAGGAAGGATTTATCGTTCTTCCCTATACCAATGACGATCCCATTCTTGCGCGCAAGCTGCAAGAAGCCGGCGCCGCCGCCGTCATGCCCGGTGCCGCACCGATCGGCTCCGGCCTCGGCATCGTCAATCCGTACAACTTGCGGCTGATCGTCGAGGAAGCCCGGGTTCCTGTCATCGTCGACGCCGGTATCGGCGCGCCTTCCGACGCCGCGCTCGCCATGGAGCTCGGTGCCGACGGCATTTTGCTCAACACCGCGGTATCCGGCGCGAAAGATCCGGTACGGATGGCCGAAGCGTTCCGATTGGCGGTGCAGGCGGGTCGTCTCGGTTACTTGGCCGGCCGCATTCCGAAAAAGCGTTACGCGACCGCGAGCAGCCCGATCGAGGGCATGATCGAATGAAGCGAAGGATTTTCAATAGATGACCCTCGGTATCGGCTATGACCTCCCGCGGGATTCCCCCGGGAGGGTTTCATTTAGCCACTGAATTTTCTCGATTTCATGGGCCTACTCTCTTGACGGAGGTCCAGCGTTTGCCGGCGCTGAGGGGGCGCATGCCTGTCGTGCGTGGGATGTTGAGATCCCCTTACCCCGAATATTTGCATCAAATCCATAAAATTCACGCTTGACTTTACGCGCGGGGATGTGCTATATTGAAAAACGCCGTCGCCGCGCGGGGGCGCGGGGCGGAGGGTACTGGCTCTTTGAAAACTGCAACGCGAACCGGGTGTGGGGCGATTCCGAGGAGGGTCGCTTG
>Ga0068683_100133_pt1 | contig 47963 bp, 45 predicted proteins | sample CeladaPassaB1F02_FD_62230 | JGI IMG/M metagenome (GOLD analysis project Ga0068683, IMG submission 62230) | Cellulose-adapted microbial communities from the Joint BioEnergy Institute, USA - Passage B1F02 | ecosystem: Engineered > Bioreactor > Continuous culture > Unclassified | place: USA, Joint...
TGGATCGGCTAATACTTTAAATATGCGCGATACATTTTCAATGGTTTCAGATTTTAGGAAAGAATGGTCTTCGGTCTTCATGATGATTTCCCTCACTTTATTTATTATATATGAGCATATATTCATATGTATGTATCATATTTTACATTCAGTTTTTTGTCAAGTTTAGGAAATGTTTTTTCATGAAAATGAGGGATTTAGATAATAAATGAGGGGGGATGATGACAACCGTTCAGGTGGAAAAATCAGACTTGCAACATGCCGATTTAAGGGTATAAAAAGGACAGCAGTGAGCTGTCCTTTAAAATATCAGCACATCTTTTGTAAATTCTTCTTCAAGTTCCCGTATGACGTTATCCTCATTACTTGTTTGTTGTGTTTGTTCCTCTTTTTTCTCAGTTTCTTTCTTGTCTTTATCCCTGTTCATTAGAAACCTCCGTATGAATGCAGTTTATCGATCGATTCAAAATGACCACTTTTTATTGCTCGTTTTCGATTTCATTTTTAGCATCCTTCTTGTTACGTTCTGTATACCATATCATCTTCACATTTTAATTGTGTCACATCCGCTTTCATACTTTTAGCGATGTCTTGAGTTCTGATGAAATAACATCGTTTTTGATAAAAAACTCCCGAAAGAACCATTTTTTGGATTATTTTCTCTACACATCCGCTAGATTATTCTTTGGGATAACATACAAAAAGGCACAATTTAACATAACGGGTTCGGTTGTTGAGTATAAAATTGAAAAAAGTAATACAAAAAGGAGTTCAATTCGCATATGAATTGGACTCCTTTTATTTGTTGATATATCAATGTTTTATTGAATTTATCACCATTAATCGCATTATAATTAGCAAGTGACTGCTGACCAACAGACAGTATTCCAAATATGTGTTAAAATTGATGCTAATTGGACATAAATTCATTGATGACTTCCCTTTATCGTGTATTTGCCAAAGAAATTCACTTATCTAATGCCCACCATTTTCTTTGTCAAACGGATAAAACAAAATCTCGGAAACAAGCTCGTGAGGAATTTATTCAAGCAGGAGTGGATTTAATCAACTGGGGAATTAACTTTGGTTATGATTACAAGTTCTTTGCAGAAATTGGCTTTTCTGAAACTGGAAGAATTATTTCATACACACCAATTTCATAAGAAAGTCATTTCAGGTGGCAGCAGTCATTATGAATACGCTGATAATTCGATTGAACATCCACTTGCGACAATTGACAGAAGATTTCGATGAATTGATTGTACAACCAATCTTTCATCATTCGAACCAAAGGACATTGCTAATCGTGAATGACAACGCCACAAATACCTTTATCCAGCACATTCGAAGACGGCTATCTATTTTAGAAAGACCATTGATAACAGCTCGTGGTGACGGAAAAAGCTATATCTATTCAAACTTTAACTCAAAGTATGCTCAAATGGCTCTTACCATACTTCGGACTTACTACAATTTTTGTTTAGCATACAAAACAAAGGAGACAGTAGGAACACCTGCTCAACGATTAGGCATTGCAAAAAAACAATTTGATTTAAAAGAAATAATCTATATGCAATAACCTTAAGGGATTTGATATTTTATAGGACCAAATCAGTATACGATTTGTTTTTTATTTTTTGCTGAAATATCAATATTTTTTGACTAAATCCTTTTTAATGATTTTGGTATTTTATGTTAAACCGAATATATAGATTACTCAGAAAATTAGCAAAGGGAAAATTAACCCATGAGGGGGAAGTGTATGAAAAAGTTTTTAATTACATTATTAGTATTAATTGCGTTAGGCATTGGGGGGGATTTTGTTACTGAACTATTTAGTGCTAAACCACCTTTACCAACCATAACTGTTGGAGAAAAAAAGGTAGAAGTGGCACAAGGTTCGTATTGTTGGAATGGATTACTTAGTTCTGTTTGTGCCGATACAAGTTCTCCGCCAGAACTCATTAAAAATCAAGAACTAAAACCTGTGGTTGTACCACCAGATTCCCAATTGAAAATAGAATTCAAAGATGAGCCTAAAGAAAATACATTAGTAGTAAATAGATGGCTTACAAATGAAAAAACAGAAAATGTTCCAATAAATGATAATGTGATACTATTACCAAAAGAAAAAGGTGTATATGTGTATGATGTTTCAGCGAGATGGGAAAAGGGAGATTCAAGTTATGCCTTTGTAATTGAAGTACGGTAGTAACATTTTAGTAACAGTCTTAATTTAACAAGTCAATATAATTTTAGTTTAAAACGCTTGGAATAAACCCAAGTGTTTTAATGTGCTTTTTACTTTGTTAAATTTGGTTCGAATTTTGTGCTAATTACGCTGTTATTTGTACTGTTTTTCTTGATTTTGTACTTCTGAACCGAACCCGTTAACTTAACATGCACCTTTTTAGTAAAGTCTTTTATAGAAAAAACAAGTAAAATGAAACCAATACAAAACCGATTACAGCCATGATAACGCAGTATATTTTGGTAGATGTGCGTAAAGCTGTTCCAAAAATTTCTTTTCCCGTCACGGAAAGCATTACCCCCATCGCCAATGCGATAATCATTGCTACTAGCCAAGGGACACCCATCCCATAATTACTTCCGATGAAGGCTCCAACTCCTATGGGGGCGGAGGCTATGGTTGCCCCAAGTATGATGCTGAAAATTCCAAACCCAGCCATCAGCAAGGGAGTAAAAACAGCAATCCCTTCTGGAATATTGTGAAGCATGATCGCAGTCATCATTGGTTTAGTCAATGAATCGTGAGTATTGGCTCCAAGTGCGATGCCTGTTGGAAAATTGTGCAGGGCAATACTGAATGTTAAAAATAGACCAGAATGTACAAATAAGTCTTTTTTAGCGTCATTGGTAATAATGATCACATGATGGGAAACCTTTTCTAGATGCTTATAAATAAAATAACCAAAAATCAATCCGACAATAGCAATAAACCAACCTCCAATTTCTATGCTTTCAGGCAAAATTTCCATCGTGACCAGTCCAAATATCATACCACTACATACTGAAAAAATGGTTGGCGTTCCTTTTTGCCAGCCTTTAAACAACCAAGCAATCACTCCGCCAGATAACATTCCAATAGCAGAAGCAGAAAACCCTAAAAGCCAAAGTGAGTTCATCCATCATCCCCCTTGTACTAAGTTGTCTTTACTTTTATATCTGCCAAACTTATAAAATATGCCTTAAGAAAACAAAAAATCCTCCACCGTGGGAGGATTGTAAAGCCTTCGTTTTCGGAAAAGTGAGGTTTGTTTATTATAAAGGCATTGGAGTTTTAGTTGGTTTTGCGTAACCTTCTTTGTACTTTTCGTCAATGTAGTGGCGAATTTCCTTTATAGACATACCTTCTTGTTTCATTTTAATGGATTCCGCGGCGATTTGTAAGCAAACGCCACAACGAGTACCGTGGTCATTCCAGACAACAGAACCATCTTCATTGATTTTTTTGACAAAGCAATTCATACTACTTTTATGTCCTGCACTCTTCTTTTGTTTGGTTATATTGATTATTTAGCACATAGTTCTATTTTTATAATTCTAAAATAAAAAAAACAGTGATTGCTTAACCTTGACTTAACACAATCAATAAATTTTTTGACGGCTGAAGAGATGTTTTTCAGAGATATTACCGCAATCCCTATGGTACGATAAATGATCTCTTTCTAAATGAATAAAATACAATGTGTGATACACGAAACAAAAGCATTTCAGGAAGTATACTGATTCCAAGATCAGCTTGATTTTCAGCTACTTCATATTTCGATCTTTGGTGGCACTTGATTTTCCTTTAAAATCCGCCTTACATTGTTATCGCTCCCCCACTCTGGCATAATAAACGCTTCTTCTTCCAGTTAGGGAAAGGAAATCATCTGTTGTTCGTGTTCGTGAAAGTGGGTTCATCCGCCAACAATGCAAACTATTATGTCTTTTTTAAAAAGGATGATGTCAAACGATTTAGATGTAGGTAAAGACACAAACACGAAATCTACTGCACCATTCCATTGATCAATATCATTGTAATCCCCTTCTAATAGTCTAATTAGAAGGATGCTGCATCTGGAATTGTTTTATAATTCTGGACAAACTGCTGTGATCAACTAGACAAATAAGAACGAATATGCTATTATCTTAGTAATCTTATCCAATTTTTTGGCGGTAATTATCATTTTTTTATACGATTTATCAAAGATTATACGCTATTATTTAAGTTAACTTACTGTTTTATCATTTTTTTATCGTTTCACTTTATATTATGTAAACTTAATAGAAACTAAAGCGTACCAATAAGTTGATCCCTCAAGTACCGATAAGATTTTATATCGTGCACTTCTTCCCCTCAAGTTGACGATAATTATGCGTCCTCATAACTAAATTTTAAGGAGGTCGTTCCGTATGAACTTTACACAGGCAGCTGACGATTTTTTGATGTGCTTGACATGGCTACTTGAACCAGATCGGCGTCGTACTTAAGTTTGTCTAGCGGTGTGAAATAAACATAACCGATATTCCTTGGTTGTTTCGTTCCACCGATAAATTAAACAGCCAATAGAAAATAAAAACAGCTTAGAGATTATCTAAGCTGTTTAATTCAGAATTTGAAGCCATTGGATAAATCCCCATTTCGTCTAATTTCTCCCATAACGAAGACATAGCTTTTTCAGGATCTAAATAGAATTGGCTTCCTCTTACCCGCCAGAAGGTCCAGCCTACACGTTCTAATACTCGTTGACGTTCAATATCGTCTTCCCATTTATCAAGTCCATGCCATTGATCCCCGTCACATTCAACTGCCAAGCGGCTTCTCATTCCTTCTACAACGAGATCAATTCTTTTTCCAACTGATCCTACTTTGACCTGTGGTATTACGCAGTAACCTCTTGCAACAATCATACGATACACATCTTCTTCAAATTTTGAATCAAATACTTCTTTTACCTTATTTACCTCCAATTGTACCCGATGGGGCTCAAGACAATATTGCAATAGTCTATATCTTACACATTCGGGATTTAAATGTTTTAAGTCAACAGAGTGATATAAAAACATTTGATCTCTTGCACGGCTTGCAGCGACATTAAATCGCTGATAATCTGAACGTTTTGTCATTGGTCCAATCCTCATATTCGGAGCAACAACCATGGATAGGAAAATAACATCGCGTTCATCACCTTGGAAGGAGTATGAGTCACCGCAAATAATTTTTCGATTGATCATTTCTTCTTCGCCAATTTTTTCACGAAGGAGATTTTCAATTAACTTCGCTTGATCATGTCCCTGGAGAGAAATAACCCCAATAGTTTTACCTTTGTACTTTTCATCCTGACAGCATTCAGCAATATGGTTCACAATTACCTCTGCTTCCGGTTCATTGATGACTTTTCGAGTATCTTCCCTACGATAGCCGTCCTCTACTCGTATTGCTTTTACAGGCGGCTCAAATAATTCACTTCCTAAAGGCAGTCTTAAAGGATCAATCATGCCGCCATACATTAAATCATTACTGAACTGGATGATTTCAGGCACACAACGGAAGTGCTCTTTCAAAATAATCTTGCTGTCAAATACCCGACTTGCCGTATCGTATAGACTCGTTTTCATTTCAAATTGTAATTTGTTCTGAATATTGTAAAGATATCTTTCGATTAAGTCATGAACCTCGCTGATATCAGTTCCAACACTTTCAGGGCTAATTTGATTATCATCACCTACAATTACTGCTTTCTTTCCTCGTAATAACACACTTAAAGAAAATAAATTACTCTGACTGCTTTCATCTACAATAACAACATCAAAAAGCTCATCTGTTAATTCAATGTTTTCGATGACTCTTTGGATCGGCATAATCCAAACTGGAATGGCGCTCTTTGCGACTTTCATTTCTTTACTTGCTTCTTTGCGATAAACATTTACATACTTCCCAGTTCCTTTTCCGATTCGTTGAATCACCTTTAACCATGCAAAAAGGCTTCTTTTTTGCTCTTTTGTCGTTCGTTCAACTTGTGATTTCCAAGTTGATTCAGCTACAAGTTCCTTAATTAATCTTGACTCTTTTTCCTTCTCCCGCTGAAGTTCTTGTTCTAAATCCTCCATTTTCGGTTTAGAATGAATTTCTTTTAACCATGTATTGACTTGACTCCACATCCAAGCCTTATCTATATCATCAGGTGGGAATAATGGTTCTCCTTTTCCTCCTAGTGATAAGAGCGACTCACACCAGTGAGGAGCTGCTTCCTCTAATTTTTTCTTTAAGAAGTTAAATTGTTTGTATGGTTCTTCTAATGCCTCTAAACGTAACAGCTCGTTATAGACTTCTTTCCACAATGGAACATCTCTTGTTTTGCATGCCTCATACAGTTTTTCGACAGATCCATGTACATTGAATATGGATTGTTGTTTTTGTAAAAATGTTAAAACCTTATCGAAAAACTCGTGTTCCTTTTCCCAGCAAATTTTATCATTTAAAGCAGAAAATCCGTTTTGTAGTTTTGTGAACCAATCAATGCTATTCCACTTTGGTTCTTCGTTAATTTTTATTTCTTTTAGAACTTCATTAAACTTCTCTACCACATTTTTATCCCAATTTAAAAGCATTTCCAGCTGATTCAATAGCTCACCAACTTCAGATGTAAGCCTTTTTTGATCAGCACTTATCTTTGGTCCATCGTTTTCGTCCATTATCCGATTCCATTTCAATACTAACTTTTTAATCAGGTCTTCTCGTTCGAGATATTTTAAAAGCTTTGTTACATCGTCTGAATTACGAACAGGCAGTCCATTTATTTTGCATTGTTCAAAAATGTAAGCATATTTTCTGCCAGCAATTTTTTGGAAAAACCATCCTATGCTTTTGTTATTTTTCATTCTCTCCTGAATAAAATGTAAATCTTCTTTCAGGAGAGAGTGATTGGCATTAGAAGGAATGACGATTTCATCTTCAATTAAATCATTTGTTAATCGGTTAACATTGTTTATTCTTTCTTTACATTCGCTCGCAAACTCTTCCCAAAACTGCTTTTTGTCAGGTTGGGTAATGATCTCTTTTAATATGATTTCCAGCCACTTTTCTTTACTAATTTCTTCTAAATGATTTAAAGTTGTTTTCGTTAAGTGAAGAATGTCATCTAAATGAAACGTTAATTCATTGGTAACATTCCATCCTTTTAGGTATTTCTCTGTTTCAACCATTTTACTTTCTATCGATTGAATAACTTGAACATGTTTTTCAAATGTTACGGGATCAACTAGTTCTTCTGTTTTTACACGATGTTGTGATAACGAAATGTGATCTTCCGTTTGGATTTCGCCAAGCAGTTGGAAAAATTGCATGGTTTCTGTAGTTGTTAAAGGATACGGAATCGATGGATCTATATTATCAGGCAGCCAGCTGTAATCTTCATTTTCTTTTAGCCATCTTGCTGCTTCAAGAGGTGTAAATTCTACACCATTTATATTTTTCTTTTCGTTTTCGATTTCCTCTGCTTTGTTTATCATGGTATTAATTTTGGCAATGTTTCGTTTTGTTTGGTGCAACTCTTCCTTTAATCTTTCAATATTTTTATTTAAAACCTCAATTTGTTTTGTATCTAAGTTTTCAGCAATACTTTTTATTGAATCCTCAATTTCTTTTACTGATCTGGAGTCTCCTCCTAATACACTGACGCATAATGAACGTATCTCTTCAGGAATTTTGTCCCTCAATACTTGGAGTGCTCTTTCCTTTTCACTCGTTACAAGAACCCGTTTTCCATGCGCAAGGAGATGGCAAATGAGATTTGCGATCGTATGGCTTTTACCTGTTCCTGGTGGACCTTGAACAACTACACCTTCATTTAATGCAAGTTTTCTTGCAATTAATTTTTGTTCATTATTAGCGGGTAATGGAAATAACAAATCCTCCCCAACACTTTTCCATGCACTGTTATTGAAACTTTCATGTCTTTGCTCTTTTTTCTCTTCAGATGTCGAAGTAAGAGTCGTAATCGTCTCAGGAACGGGATAACCATTCTTTATTTTTTCAATTGCCGTGGATAACTCCTTCTGCCACAATCTCCCTCCAATTTTTCTTAGGAAGAAAGCCGGCATATAAAAAACAACAGGATTGTGTGGCTTTTCTTGCATTTTTTCCGGAGTTAATCCTTTTTTGTATGATCCTTCCGGACTGATTGTATGGGCAATTTCGCGGAAAACAGGCTCAATTAATTCCTCATCCCATGGCGACAAATCTAAATCACTAATTTCTGACTCCATTTCCTGCAGTCTTGAAGCATTCGGGATGTTAATATTTGTAAGCATATCCGTTTCTAATTGAGTCCCTTTACTAGTTGGAATAAGATAGAAAACGCCTTTTTTAGCATTGAATTGTAATTCCATTTTAGTGACCAACAAATGTCTATAAACCAATTCATCGTTTATTTTCCAAACAAGTAGTCCATGCCCACACCCAATTTCTAAATCATCACCTTCTCTTTGCAAACGCTGATGAAGTTCAAACAATTCCATATACAATTTTTGTATCTGAAATTTTGGCAAAGCTTCATTTGCCCAAGGTTTCCATTTGTTCTCATACCATTCGTTGTATGTATTTACTCTTTCTTCATCATCTTCAAATTTTTCAAGGACTTCTTCACTCTTCTCTTTGTCATACCCTTTTAAAATCTGTACAACTTTTTCAGGCTCTTTAGCAGGATTATCCCACTTTCTTATCCATTTGCTTAATCCTTGAGGTAAAGCAGGGGCTGATGGAATATCCTGTTTGCGAACTTCGAGCCATGCGTCAATATTTTCTCCACTTCCATTTAAATAACAACCTTCAAAATGAGGAAGTTCGTTAATCCACCAAACTCTTTCGTATTCATTAATATTCCGGATGATTTTTTCGTTTAAGTTTTTTACTGCCAATAAATACTCAAAGATTTGAATCACTTTGGATCTTTCTAAATCACTAGTCATCAAACCCCTCCTGTATTACTAAATACCTAATACCTATAATATCATATATTTCCACCCGTGTTGCTAGATAAAACTCAGACAGGCATAAAAATAGCCCTTGCTGAAGGAGAGATCCCCCATGCAAGAGCACTTTCATTTTACTACAGATGAAGCCAAACAGCAAAAACAATATGCCGCCATTTTCCGTTTTGTTTCGGTCCAACTGCCGTTGATCCACATGTATCTTCATCGCCGCAACCGTCACTCGGTCAAGCAAGAAGACGAAGTGGTCATGGCGGTTCACCTTTTGGGGAAGCTGCTGGGCTTTTCTTCCGAGTTTGTGGCAATGGCGTTTCTGTAGGCATAGTGCTAATCATGCAATCCTTTGCCGTCAAGAATGCGCTGGATATACTTTTCAATTCTTGCTTCGCGCGTTTTCGATTGTTTCGCTCCGGAAAAATAAAGGATGTACGCTCTTTGTCGTCCCGGTGTCAGCGATTCAAACGCTGTTTTTAAGGCCGGCATTTCGGCGAATTTTTTTTGAAGCTCTTCAGGAATTGGCTCTGGACTCTTTTTGAACTCCACTTTTAAGCCCGCTTTTTCAATTTCAATGGCTTCGTTAATAGATGCTTTCAACACAGGTTCAAGCTCGATGATTTGTTGGACATTTGTAAACCGAATGCGTCGTGCAGCTTGCGTATTCTCCCCAGGCTTTTCTAGAATGTGATGGTCATCTTTTAACAAGGCGCCTTTGAAAAAACTAAGTGCACAATATTCATTGAACGCACTGATTGTTACGACATTCCTCTTTTGGAAGGTGTAACACGGAATTCCCCATTTCACTTCTTCTGTCAATCCGCATTCAAGAACGATTGTTCGTAATGCTCTTAATTCTGCCGGCCTTTTGTTTACTTTACAATCGGGAGTACTCGCTAGCGGACAGCGCCCACAGCCTTCGGCTAAATATTGATCAACGTTGGGATTCATTTGACTGTTTTTCATCATTATTCTCCCTCATAAAAGTATGAAGTCAAAATAGAACGCGCTATCGATCGCCGATCTTGCAGTATAGCCGTTTCCATTGTTCCAGCTTATCCTGTTTTTGCGTGTGTTCGGGCGGGATACAACCGAAAGCGATAGGCTTTGTGCACGACCTTCTTCCCTTTATACAGAACATTTGTTCCCTTTCTATTTTACACCTTCTGGCCATTGAAGGCAAGAGAGAGGGAGGGCAAATAACGATTCATCCCCCACTTCTACACGTAAACGTAAGTGGGGGACGATCCAACGAATTCGAGTTGATGCAACGGCAAAAGCCTTCCTTCTCCTGTTTAGGATGTCATAGGGTCACAGTCATCCTAGCCCAAAAAGCCCGAAAAACGGGGCAAACTAACTCTCTAATAGTTGAAAAATATTTTTTATGGTTCACCAATCCCTATTGCCAATCGCAAAAGAAAAGCAACGACCAAAACCGCCCCATTTCCGATCAAGCTGATCATGAGCAGAAAGAAGCGTTTAGTCATCAAACATGAGAACACTGCAAATAAAATACCAACCATGGATAAGCCCAAATAAATGGTGACCACGAAATCAATATCAGCATTTGGACCTCTTTCGATATAGAAAATAATGATACTTATGATTATAGGCAACAAAGACACGACACCCAATATATTTCCTGCTTTTTTCTTATCTAACACTATAATCCCCCTTTGTTGATCATAACTTTTTAATTATCACTATCCGTTCATTCAGCCAAAAATCACCTCCACTTTCCAACATTATACATCATGTAAGGACCGAAACAATCCACTTTTTTATTTTTTTGTCTCTCCCTCTTCCTTTTTTCCTAGTTGTCGCTTGATTTTTTTATCAAAGGATCGATGCTTCATCAACTGCGAATGCATCGACCATAGGCTCATTTTACACCGTTGATGGTTATGCATATGGCGCTGCTTTGTTAGTGGAAGCGGCATTTTGTTTTACTTGATCACCAAGGAGATAGAAGAGGCCGGATTGTTTTATAATATAAATACAAAACCTTACCATAACGAAGGTGATGTCAGATGGACGATATCAAGGCTTTATATTTGGCCATTAAAGAAAAAAAACGATGCAGTGGCCGCTTTTTTGCTGCAAGAGATTCGCCATATGCTCGGCGCTGAGTATCAAGACTTAACCCAAAAGCAAATGATGTTGCTGGAGATATTGAGGCATCAAACGATGACGATCAACGAAATCGCTGAGTTTTTTTCAATGACCCCGAGCGCTGCCAGCCAGCTCGTCCGAAAGATGGAGGAAAAAGCCTATGTTCGCCGGGACATCAATCCAACCGACCGTCGTGAAATTATCGTTCGCCTAGACCAAGCCGGTCAAGCGTACCATGAGAAAATGGATGAAGTGGAATTGCGTTTAATGGAGAAATATTATGGGAAACTTCCTCGAGAGGACTTAGAGAAGTTGAAGGAAATCAACGATAAACTGTATGCTCTCATCATGAAAGAACATCAGTCGTAACCCCCTTCTTCTTTCAGGAAGGGATCCGCAAAATATTTAAGTAAATTTAATAATTAATATCGATTAATTATTAAGGAGGAACGTCTTATGAACCGAACTCAGAGCGTTCATTATATGCGGTTTATCGCTGTTTCTATATCGGCTGTGTTCATTCTTTATGTAACGGTGCGAAAACATGTTCATGTTTTCGAAAATTCATCTGTGCTATGGTTGCTTGTCACCGTTTTCCCACTCTATTTAGCCGTTGTTTACCGAATGACCATTGGGCGGGTGAAGTATTCATGGAAAGTGTGCGTAAGCGTGGCTGCATCTGGGCTTGGTATCTTATATTGGATCATTCCCACTTCGCTTCGCGAGCAATACAAGGTGCTCAAATATGTTTTTTTCACAATGGAAGGTGTGATCATTCTCATAGAGTTATGGATCGCTTGGTATATCGTCCGAAACCTCGGGACGCTCATTCGCACCTTTCGAGCTGAAAAAACGAAACATCTTTATTTTTTAAGCACCTATATCCATACCATTGAAGCTGTGTTCAGGCGCCCAGTCTTTTTGTTGAGCATCTTCATAACAGAAGCCGCTGCTTTGTATTACTTGACATATCGCAAAAAAACGCGCCAATGGTCATTGCCGTATCCCACTTATTCTTATCATGAGAAAACGGAATATTTTGGTTTCTTTTTAATGCTCGTGCATGCGATGCTGATTGAAATTATTGCTGTTCATATTTTGGTGATGAGATGGAGCGAAATGGCTGCTTGGGTGGTAACATTTTTTGATGTGTATTTCCTGCTCCTTCTTATTGCCGATTATCGAGCGATTACTCTGTCCCCGATCGTGTTGGCGCCTGATAAACTCCATATTCAATTGGGCATCCGCAGTTTTATCGAAGTTGAATACACCAATATTGAACAGATCACAAGGGAAGTGACCGCGAAACAAGAACGAAAAAAAGAAACTGATGCTTATTCGGTTACGTTGCCTAGTTTTTCTGAAGAAGAACCAAAACTGGAAATCCGCTTGAAGCAGCCGGTGGAAGTGATGGGGCTGCTTGGACGAAAAAAAACGGTGCGAAAGCTATATGTCACAGTCGATAACATCTATGGCTTTTATGACAACTTGTTGGAAAACACCAAGCGGTTGCTTCACATGAATAAACAAATCGGCTCAGCGAACCCGCAATGAGCCGATTTTTTTCTACTCGACTAATCCTTAAGTGATCGACTAATCCTTAAGTGATCGCTTCTTCGAATTATATGTAGTTGAATAGTTCACGCGGAGCAAAATGATCGATATTCTGCAATTCTTCCTTACTCCACCATTTTACCTGTTGCCACGCATCCTTTTCGTCCTCCGTCATATTTTCGAACGATAATCTAGTGCTCGATGGAATCACGATTTTGTAATAAATCTCACGACTAATAAAAGGACCTTGTTTTCCTTCGATCCATACATCAAGTTGAAATAGGGGTTCGCCGACAAGGTCGACAACAATGCCTAGTTCTTCGTATAACTCCCTTTTTAACGCTTCCGCCGGGGTCTCATTTTCTTCAATCCCTCCCCCCGGAGTCACCCATAACCCGTTGTTTCCTACCACATCACGAAATTCAAATCGCTGAAGAAGAATTTCATTCCGTTCATTGATGATCACGGCTCTAGAACATTTGCGTATCTTCATGAAAGGCTGCCCCCCTATATCGGTGATCATTTTGATCGACTCATTGGTATCATTTTACCATATATGAGGCAGGGGGAATCCTCTCCCCCTGCCTTGTTTTTTCCCTTTTATCGAGCGCTGACTGATTCTCTGGATTTTTTTGCTAGATCAAATCGGTCGGCGTTCATGACTTTCACCCACGCGTTGATAAAATCGCGGACGAATTTTTCTTGGTGGTCGTCTTGAGCATAAAATTCGGCGTAAGAGCGGAGGATGGAATTGGATCCGAAAATGAGATCGACCCGGGTCGCTGTCCACCGCACTTGGCCGGTTTTCCGGTCGCGGATTTCATAAATGCCGCCGTCGGTCGGCACCCATTCATAGTCCATGTCCAATAGGTTGACGAAGAAGTCGTTGGTCAACACTCCGATGCGGTCGGTAAACACGCCGTGAGGCAAATCGCGATAGTTCGCGCCCAACACGCGCAAGCCGCCAATTAAGACCGTCATTTCTGGAGCGGTCAGTCCAAGGAGCTGCGCTTTGTCAACGAGCAATTCTTCCGGCGGGACGCTGTACTCTTTCTTTTGATAGTTGCGGAAGCCGTCCGCAAACGGTTCTAATACGGCAAAGCTTTCGACATCCGTTTGTTCTTGCGTCGCATCGCCGCGGCCAGGGAAGAATGGCACTTTGATGTCAAAGCCAGCGTCGCGGGCCGCTTTTTCGACCGCTGCGCTGCCGCCAAGGACGATCAAGTCGGCGATGCTCACTTTTTTCGGCAGTTCTCGTTGGATGTCCTCATAGACGGACAGCACTTTGGCGAGCCGCTCCGGTTCGTTCACTTCCCAATCTTTTTGCGGTGCGAGACGGATGCGGGCGCCGTTGGCTCCGCCGCGCTTGTCGGAATGGCGGAACGTGCTGGCTGAGGCCCAAGCCGTTTTGACCAGCTCACTGACCGTCAACCCGGAGTTTAAAATTTTTGCTTTGATTTCTTCGATTTCCGCTTCCGTCAGCTCATAATCGGCTTCTGGAATCGGGTCTTGCCAAATGAAATCTTCCTCTGGAACTTCCGGACCGAGATATCTCGTTTTCGGCCCCATATCTCTATGGGTGAGCTTGAACCACGCCCGGGCGAATGCCTCAGCAAATTCTTCCGGGTTTTGGTGGAACCGGCGGGCGATTTTTTCGTATTCCGGGTCAAAGCGCAACGCCAAGTCGGTCGTCATCATCATCGTCGGCACTTTTTTCGACGGGTTTTCGGCATCCGGTGCCAAGTCTTTTTCGTCCGGGTCGACCGCCATCCATTGCCATGCCCCGGCCGGACTCTTCGTCAGCCACCAGTCATAGCCAAAGAGCATGTCGAAATACGACAGATCCCACTGGGTTGGCGTCGGCGTCCAAGCGCCTTCAATGCCGCTTGTGATTGTATCGCTCCCTTTTCCTTTACCATAAGAGCTCATCCACCCTAATCCTTGCGCTTCAATCGGGGCGGCTTCCGGCTCAGGGCCGACGTGCGTGGCAGGTCCGGCGCCGTGCGCTTTCCCGAATGTGTGACCGCCGGCGATCAAGGCGACCGTTTCTTCATCGTTCATCCCCATGCGGCGGAATGTCTCGCGAATATCGCGCGCCGCTGCTTTTGGATCCGGCTTGCCGTCCGGCCCTTCTGGATTGACGTAGATTAACCCCATTTGCACTGCAGCGAGTGGGTTTTCAAGCTCGCGATCGCCGGAATAACGTTCAGAAGCGAGCCACTCTTTTTCCGCCCCCCAATAAACGTCTTCTTCCGGATGCCAGACGTCAACGCGTCCGCCGCCAAACCCGATCGTTTTTCCGCCCATCGATTCGATGGCGACATTGCCTGCCAAGATGAACAAGTCGGCCCATGAGATTTTGTCTCCGTATTTCTTTTTAATCGGCCATAACAGCCGCCGTGCTTTATCCAAGTTGGCGTTGTCCGGCCAGCTGTTTAACGGGGCAAAACGCTGCGTACCGGTCGACGCGCCGCCGCGGCCGTCGCCGATGCGATACGTCCCTGCCGAATGCCAAGCCATGCGGATCAACAGCGGCCCGTAATGGCCATAATCGGCCGGCCACCAGTCTTGGCTTTCGGTCATGAGTTTCCGCAAATCTTCTTTTAGTGCCCAGTAGTCAAGTTTTTGAAACTCCTCGGCATAGTTGAATTCTTCATCATGGGGATTCGTTTTCCGGTCATGTTGATGGAGAATGCTTAAATTCAGCTGATTCGGCCACCAGTCTTTGTTGGTTGTTCGATTGGAAGATTGATTGGTTATACTGCCATGATACGGACATTTGGAAGCATGTTGTTGATTTTTCATTCCCTCTTCCCCTTTCTCTTCCTAAAGTTGAAAACAGCAATTGAATCATCATCATTTATAGTTGCTTTCTTTACAAAACTATAAATGATAATGATTAGCACATTAAAATTATAATAAATTTATATTTAATAGTAAATAATAAATTATGCTTTTTAATATATTTTCTTCTATACTTTTTTCCCAAGGCTCATCACCACAACGTGTACTTGACAAGTGAGGCTTTTTCTTCATGTCAAAAACGTTGATTCACTTATTTTTCCTTCCAGAAGAAAAGTATGGCATGTTTTGAAATAGTCAAGTACAACTTTTGGTGAAGATCCTTCCTCAATAAAAGACATGCCATCATTAACTTATGCTAGAGAGTAGGCTGAAGATTCAACCATATGGATAGATTGATGAAAAATAAAGTGTGACAAAATGCTGGAAAACAGCTGTTATGCGCAAACCAGCAGCGTTTCGCCAAAAAAAGAAAGTGGGTTCTGTAAGTTTTTTGCGGGAAACAGCTGGGATCAGCGGCCCTTTACCTTAAATCATCAGCCCTTTAATGAGGAAAAAACATGATTATTCGAGGGTAGTCAATAAAAGAAGCTCCCACTGCAAGCAAGGTGAAGTGGGAGTAGTTGATTTCTGCTTTTTCTCGCAGACAACATGATTTCGTGGACGAAACGTTCTGTTATACAACCAAACGCTCCTTTTATTTTTCAAATGAACACCATTAAGAAGGAAAATAGAGCTCCACCGCCCGATGTTGGCTATAAAACCGATAATGCCTCGGAAAATCGTGGACGGTCCTATGGCGTGGATAGTCATCGAGCCGAATAGACAAGCGAATGTGCCCATCTTTGATGAAAGATAACATACTGCCTGATCGTTCAATGCCATCAAAGAAAAATCCATCGCGCGCCACCAGCTCGTCTTCTTCATAAAAGTTGACAACAACTTGGCGATGGCGGTATTCCGTCAGCAAAGAAAGCAAGTCGCTCACGTTTTCTCTCTCCCTTTACACGTATTAAACCAACCAAAATAGATGAAGGAGAAACAAACAGGCGAACAGCATGGCAGAGGCAAGATGAAACTTTCTTCTCCAACCGGACGCTTTTTGCCGGCGGAGGACGCCGGCAAACAAGGTGATGGCTAGCATCCCGACGCTTGCATAACCGGTCACCAGTTTCCCATGGCCCAGACCGATCACTGCGCCGAGTTTCCATGCCATCATGGCTCCATGAAGAACAATCAAGCTCGTTCCGGCGACCGCGAGCGGGATGTGAGCTTTCATCATGCTTCTTGACATCCGAGCTAACGCGACTTTGACCTTCCGGACTTTCGTTTTGCGGATGACAAGGAAAATAAAATACATATTGACATTGATCAAAAACAGCAGCACCGCCACTTGCGCCAACCATTTTCCTGCCAACACCGCAGCCGAGTCGTTCGGGCGAAACAGCCATATATAGATCGCAGTGACAATCACCAACAACACGTTGATGGTGATCCAAACATAATGGGGCATACCATTTTCCTTTCCATGGATGATTTCTTATTGTAACTTAAAACCAACCATTTTGTAGTGAGCTTCATCACAGAGATGACTATAGGAGCTCATGACTGTTTTGGTTTATGTAAGCGGGCAGAGGCAAATAGCTGTCTTTCGATGCCCGATCAAGCGTTTGGCATGATCGCTCAAGCATGTCCCCTCTGTCTACAGCGAATACAGCCAGCATAAAACCTCGGTGAAAAACCGCTGTCACGCGCCGATTGACGGCATTTCGCCAAAAAAGAAAGTTGATTCTGCAAAGTCGATCCCATTAAAAAACGGCTGGGATCGGCAGCATTTTGCATTAAATCATCAGGCCTTTGCTAAACAGAGCGTAAGCAAGAAGATGGTTCAAAACGCAATGTATACCCCGATTCCCGCCGCTAGGACGATTGCCAACCCGACATAAATCAAGACTAAGCGGATGAGATTGCCTTTTGTTGCTGATGTGTACTGTTCATCCCCCTTCCCTGACAGCGCGAGCGTGCCGATTAAACCTGCAAGCATCACGACAGCCGCAGCAATCATTAATATGGTCAACGTTCTCCCCTCTCTTTCTTCTTTTTCTTTTGCCTATCGGAAAGCAGCTCTGCGCCCGTTTGCAAGGCATGAGCGCCAAACTTCGCCCGCAGTTGTTCGACCGTTTTCCAAAGCGTTTCCGTTTTCGCATCCTCTTCATAGTGAAACAAATCAAGCTGTTTCACTGCTCCATCCCGATCAAACACGTGGAGCGCGGCGACGCCAAGCAGCCGAACCGGGCGGCCGTCCCAATGTTTGTGGAACAACTGCGCCGCATAGGAAAAGATCTCCTCGGCATTCGATAACGGCTCCATTCCAGTTTGGCTGCGAGTGATCGTGTGAAAATCATGGTAGCGAATGGTCAGTTGAATGGTCCGCGAGACAACCCGCTTGTCGTTCATTCGTGTGCAGACCGATTCGGCCAGCTGGCGCAAGGTCATGAGCAGCTTCTGTTCTTCATCCATATCGTACGGCAACGTTGTCGAGTGTCCGATCGATTTTCGTTTTTCTGCCGCTGCCGGATCCACCGGACGCAGATCGATGCCGTTCGCCCGCTCTTGAAGGCGCGGGCCATAGATGCCAAACGTCTGGCGAAGACGGTCGCAGTCGGCTCTTGCGATATCGCCAATCGTATGAAGGCCAAGCTCCCGCAGCTTCTTCGCCGTTTTGTCGCCAACGCCATGCATATGTTCGACCGGAAGCGGCCATAACATAGACGGAACATCGCGTTTGCGCAACACGGTGATGCCAAGTGGCTTTTTCATGCCGCTTGCCATTTTCGCCAAAAACTTATTCGGGGCAATACCGATGCTTACCGGGATCGACAACCGCGCGAGCAGCTCCTGTTGGATATGGCGCGCCAACGCGAGCGGGTGAACCATTGGCGCTCGTCTAGTTATATCCAAATAGCCTTCGTCAATCGAGGCCCGCTCCAAAATAGGTGAAAAGCGCTGCAAGCATTGAAACAGGCGTTGGCTCATTGTACGGTATAACGCGAAATCCGGCGGTCGTACGACGAGCGATGGGCAGCGCTTTTTTGCTTCCCAAAGCGGCATCGTCGTATAGATGCCAAACTGTTGTTTCGCCACATAACTAGCGGCCAGTACGATTCCTTTCCGTTCTTTCGGGTCACCTGCCACCACGACCGGTTTTTCCCGAAGGGACGGGTCGCGGGCAGACTCACAGCTGGCAAAAAACGAATTGGCGTCCACATGAAAAATGATCCGTACATGCGATTCGCGCTCCGTTTGCATCCGTCTCCCCTTCTTTTCTTTCGTTGCTTCCTATTTTAGCAGACCATCCATTCGTTGGAAACAACTCGATTTGCTTCAGGATACGGTTTCATTGCACTCATGCCAGGTGCACGTCATCCCTTCCGACATCTTAGGGCAGCCGATCGCGAAGCAACTCAACGAGCATATAGCCAGCCACTCCACAAATGATGAGCAACAGAAACTCGGTTCATGGTTCGCAATCCCTTCCCGCTGCCATCGAGGCGGCCAAGCGGCAAAATCAGTCCCACCCCCACGATGAACCTATGAACATACACATTTATGACGTTTCATCTTTTCTTTCCGCTTGCAGCCAACGGTATACCGCAGCTGCATCTTGCCCATCCACATCAACGACGCGAGCGCGAGTGCCAAGCGGCATAACAGCGGCGGAAATAGTTGCTAATCGTTTTCGCTTTTGCCACCATGTTGCTGACACCTCCACCGATTGCAAGCGGTGTTTCAGCATGTATGTCGTCGTTCGGCGGAACCAACCGCTGCGAAGAGACAACTGCTTGGAAGAAAGCTCCCAGCCGGCTGCCCGATAGCGCCGCGCCCCGATCCATGCGGCAAGCGGCAGCACAAGCAAAAGTCCCAATCCCCACGGACGCTCGATGTAAGCGGCTAATGCCAGCGGAACCGTCAGCCAATAGAGCGGCCGAAGCATATAGCGCATTTTGGCCCGCTCCGGCAACGGGTGGAACGAGACATCGAGATCGTACCCCGGCAAGCACGAGTGAACAATCGAGGAGACGCGTTCTTTGTGCACAAGTGGGCAAAGAACCACATCCCCCGGTGGGCCGCCATCAAGCGCTCCACCGGCATGAATGAGCGACACCGTCGCATAGCCGAATAAGCGGCGCATCCAGCTTTCATGGATGATCACCCCTTGGACGCGGTTCAAGGGAACGGATACCGTTTTGCGTTCGAGCCAGCCACGAGTGATGACAATCGCATCTTCTTGCCTGCGCACAGTAAACGAAGCGAAGCGGATCATATTTTGCGCGATCGCCACCCCATAAGCAGCCAACAGTGCAACCAGACCAGCCGCTCCGATGTACCATCGTCCATGTCCGTTCCATGTCGCCTGTACATTGCGAAAGAGCGCTTCATATGGGATAAGATCCCCCAGCTGGGACAGAAAGGCCCAGACGGCCGCCATCACCCCAAACACTCCCCCGCTTGTCACAGCGGCAAGCCATACTTCCTTTATGGAAAGCGTAAATAAGGGGGAAGGAAGCGGCTGATTCTCGTGCCCGTTTTGGAGAGGAGACGGCCCTGCCTGCTCTTTTGCCTGCTCAATATCGCGCTGTAAGCGGCGAACTTCTTCTCTCGATACGGCCGCGAGCATTACTTCTGCTTCTCCGGGCAAGCTTCCAGCGGTTTCAATATGAACTTTTACGACTCCAGCCAGCCGTTGCCATATTCCTTCCGTTGTGGAAATGCCTTGAATGCGCTCAAACGGGATCGTTCGTTTTTTGCGGACAAACACCCCTTCTTCCACTTGCAACGTTTGGCCGTCCCAGCTATAAGTAAAACGAATCCAGGAAAGAACGCCGGCGATGATCGTGTAAGCAAGGACAAAAGTCGGTATGACGAGATCTCGCCAAGAAAAATCACCACGGCTGCCAGCCACAACGACCACTACAAGGGGGAACAGCACGTTTTTCAGCTCTCTCCCCACTCCGGTTGCCATCGCGATCGGGTGAAGTCGGCGCTTAGTCATCATCCCGATCCGCCACCTTCGCCCACTCAGCGATCAGCCGACAGAGCCGTTCTGCCTCCGATTCAGATAGCGCAGGGATTTCATGGACAGTGGCGGCCGTGAAAATTACGACCGAAGCCAACCGGTACCGTTTGAGCAAAGGACCTTGCCGCACATCAACATGTTGGATACGATTCATTGGAATTAGCGTCCATGTCGTTGACCAAACACCGTGCTGAATTTCTATTTCTTCCGCGCGAATCTCATAATGCCATCGTTTCTGGCGCAAAGGAGGCAACCATCCAATCCATACGATCGCCTCTGCTGCCCAGATGCCCACCAACACTGCTACCCACCACCCAGGGACATGAAAGCGTGACAGAAACCATGCGATTCCGCCGATGGCTCCCCCAGAAGCTAACGTTATCAACACTCCGGTTAAACGCCATACGGTGATGGCTTTTTCCGAAATTGGTTTGCCGCTGTTGCGCAACATTCTACCAATCTCCTTTTGGCAAGTTCAAAGCCTGTTTCCAGTATAACAAAACGTTTCCATATTGACGATGTGTTTTTTCACGAATTATTGAATAGAAAAACATAACTAATGATATTCTAAAAGCGTCATTCTTCTGAAACTCAATTCAACATATGGTATATAATTCAATGTTTTGCTTTGATATATGGAAAGAAAATGAGAAAGAGGCTGACTTAAACGGTCGTCTGTCTCTAAGGAATATACGATATATAGCGAGATAAAAATAGAAGATTCGTATATATAGCAACGAAAAAGGGTGCCCCGATCCTTTTGGGGCACCCTCTTGCTGCACATGTGAGACAAATGTCGCTTATCATTCGTTATTTCACGGGTGACAATTCGTCTTCGGTCACCCATTTGTGGTTTGTCACCTGTTCGCCAGTTTTTGTATCGACGTAATCAACCATATACACTGTTGTTTGTTGGGCTGAATCGATGGTGGCTTTTGCGCCTTTCATCCCTTTCATATGGTCAGCGTTCAAGACGACTTCATCCCCTGGCTGAAACGGCTCATCCCCGGCGTTTTCGATCTCCTCATGGATGACCCATTTATGGTTTTTCACCGGGTTTCCGCCAGTCGTCGGGGTGTACGTCACTGTATAGACAGTTGTGTCAAACGCGCCGGAAACAGTCGCTTCCGCTCCGTTCATCCCCGGCATGTGGTCAGCGTGAATGATGACTTTGCTTCCGATCGGGTAGGTGGGGTGCTGCGCTTCCTCCAATCCTGCCGGAACATCGCCTGAGCTAGAGTGGTTCATTTCCCCATGGTCGGTACCATGGGGGGGGTCTTCTTGGCTGGCGTTTTCTTTTGACGCTGTTTCATCATTTCCAGTACCGGCGCAGGCGGACAACAACAAAGCCGCCATCAAAGAAACAGCCCCAAATACGATTCTCCAGTTTTTCACTTTTTCCGCCTCCTTGTATTGTTTATCATACCCATCATTTGTGCAGATTTTATGGAGATGGACTCAGCCAAGAAAAAAAATCATTTCCTTGATTTTTATTGCCAAAAAGCCCTTTGAGCGTCGGGAGCACTTCATAATGCGGAATAAGTATATAAACCATAATTATATTATGTAAACATTATGAGAAGAAAAACAGGGGCGCCCCTAGCTGTAGTTGTCCTCAATGGCTTTGCGGATGAGCGCCGCGCATCGGTCCAGTTCTGCCTTTAACTGGCGTTTGTACAGCTTCGCTTTTTCTTGCCCTCCTTCGGCGAATCGGTAATACACGACTTCTTGGTACTTCATTCCTTCTTTTTTCTGCTTCACTTGCTTTAAAACGCCATCTTCGATCAAATCGTGAAGCGCCTTGTACACCTCTGAATGGTTTGGCCGGTAGCCGAACGGCTTAAACTCTTGGCGCAATACATCAAGCAGCTTCAATCCGTACAACCGCTCCTGCTCCGTTAGGGTGATCAAATACAGTTTTAAAAACGCACGCTGTTTTAACAGAAAACCGCTGGGCGTTCGTTTTTCTCCCATGAGCCTGCCCTCCTTTCTGATGTTCCATTCGCTTAATTGCGAGCGAATTCCTGCTTGATTTCGCGTTTTTTCCATTATACCATGCGGGAAAGGAAAAATCCTCCCCCGCTTGTCGGTCAATAAAAAACGATCGTTTTGTTGCCGTGAATAATGACGCGGTCTTCTAGATGCCATCTCAGCGCTCGTGCGAGCACCGTTTTTTCGATTAGACGGCCGATCCGTTTTAAATCGTCAGGATGATGGCGGTGATCAACGCGGGCAACGTCTTGCTCAATGATCGGTCCTTCGTCTAAATCATCGGTGACATAATGGGACGTGGCGCCGATCAGCTTGACGCCGCGCTCATATGCCCGCTCGTACGGCCGCGCGCCGATAAACGCCGGCAAAAACGAATGATGAATGTTAATGATTCGACCCGGAAATTCAGCGACAAACGCCGGCGATAAAATTTGCATGTAGCGGGCGAGCACAATTGTATCGATCCGATAGTCGCGAAGCAGGCGGATTTGTTCGGCCTCTGCTTCACCTTTCGTTTCCTTTGACACTGGAATATGTACATACGGGATTCCAAGCGGCTCGACCGCGTCGCGCAGGTCGGGGTGATTGCTGATGACAAGGGGGATATCAGCAATCAGTTCGCCCGCTTGCCATTGCCAAAGCAGCTCAAGCAAGCAATGTTCCGCTTTTGAAACAAAAATGGCGATCCGGCGGATGTCGTTATGCAGCCGAAGCCGCCAAGTCATGCCAAATTTCTCGGCGATTGGGGCAAACGCTGCTTCGATCTCTTCCTTCTGGCCGCCAATGTTCGGGCAGTCAAACTCCAAGCGGAGAAAAAACATCCCCCCTTCCGGATCGGTCGAGTATTGGCTTGATTCGACGATATTCGCCCCGTGTTCATAAAGAAATGAAGTGACCGCTGCAACGATGCCGGGACGGTCGGGACAAGAAATGAGCAGACGGGCGCGCTGCTCGTATCCTTGCAAAAACGATTGCCAGCGATGTTGGCGAAAAGTGCTCATCCGTTGTCTCTCCCTTTTCTTGCCGTTATTTAGTTTCCATCATACAAAAAATTGGCGAACTTGCCAACAGGGAAATGTGAATGAACACCATAACAAAAGAGTCTGACTCAAAAGGGCGTCTGTCTTCAAGGGAGGTGCGCTATATAGTGAGATACAAACAGAAGATTCGTATACATAGTAGTGAAAGAGGGTGTCTCGATTCTTTTGGGACACCCTCTCTTCGATGAGCAGTCGTTCATTAGTCTTTGGTTAAATCGCCGGCTGGGCCGAAAAATTCGTAATGGATGCGCTCCTCCGGCACGCCCCATTGTTTCAGGGCGCGATAGATCGTTTTCATAAACGGAACTGGACCACAGAAGTAAAAGTCAGCATCTTTGGATGGAATAACCGTTTGCATCCATTCCAAATCGATCCGCCCTTCTTTGCTGAAATGCGGGTGTTTCCGGTCTTCATCGGACGGGAACTCGTAACAAATGTGATACGAAAATGCCGGATTTTCCGCTAAAGCTTGCAACGCTTGGCCGAACGCTTGCACGCGGCCGTTGAGAGCCGCTTGAAGGAAAGTCGCTTGTCGGTTTGGCTGCCGGATGGCCAGCGCACTTGCCATGCTCAACAGCGGGGTGATGCCAACGCCGCCGCTCATAAAGACAACCGGCGTTTCTTTTGTGAGATCAAGCGTAAAGTCACCGGCTGGGGCGCTTAATTCAAGCACATCTCCTTCTTGGATATGGTCATGCAAGTAGTTTGACACAATGCCAGCCGGTTTTTCAGCTGTCGCTCCTTCCCGTTTGACGCTGATGCGGTAATAGCTTTTTCCAGGTGCATCCGATAAGCTGTACTGACGGATGTGCGTGTATGTTTCGCCTGGAATGGACAGTTTGACGCTGATGTATTGACCCGGCAAATAGTCGCTAATGGCGCCCCCGTCTTCCGGTTCGAAATAAAACGACGTAATGACGTCGCTTTCCTTCACTTTTTTGGCGACGACAAAGCGGCGGAAGCCACGCCAGCCGCCGCGTTTGGCCGCTGCCTCGTCATAGAGCCCTTTCTCGACTTGGATGAAAACGGCAGCAATGGCCTCATACGCTTCCGCCCACGCGGCAATTACTTCGTCAGTGGCGGCGTCGCCAAGCACGTCTTTGATCGCCAGCAACAAATGTTTTCCAACAATCGGATACTGTTCCGGTTGGATGCCCAAACTCCGGTGTTTATGGCCGATTTGCTGCACGACCGGCAAAATGGCGTCGAGCTGATCGATATAACGTGCCGCTGCGTATACTGCTGCAGCCAAAGCGCGTTGCTGCCGCCCTTGTTTTTGGTTGGCATGGTTAAATACGTTCAGCAACTCTGGATGATTGGAAAACATGAGCTCATAAAACCGTTTCGTAATCTGTTCTCCATGCTTCTCTAATACCGGCACGGTTGATTGGACGATTTCGATCGTTTTCGGATGTAAAGTTGTGATCGTAGCCATAGTTCCATCCCCTCACAAAACATGTATTTAAAATACATCTTTTATTCAAACACGGACGGCGACAAAAAGCAATATTTCAAATACACCTTTAACAAATTGTTCACAATTCCCCGCGCGAAGCGGGTATGGTACAATAAAATGGACCATGTTGCATAAAAGGTTGTGGACAGATATGCAGTTGACCAACTATACCGAATACGCATTGCGCGTCCTCTTGTTTTTAGGGACGCTTGATGAAGGCGAAAAAACGAGCATTAAGGAAATTTCCACTGTGTTTTCGCTGTCCGAGCACCATTTAAGCAAAATTGTCCATGAGCTCGGCAAGCTTGGCTACATCGAAACGATCCGAGGGCGCAACGGCGGAATCCGCCTAGCAAAACGGCCTGAGGAGATCGTCGTTGGTGCGGTCGTTCGCGAGACGGAAGACAATTTGTCGCTGGTCGAGTGCTTCGCCGCTCACGGCAATGACTGCGTCTTGACGCCTGCATGCCGGCTTCGTTTCGCCCTTGGCGAAGCGCTGGAGGCGTTTTTACGCGTGCTCGATGCGTATACGCTTGCCGACTTGCTGGAAAACCGGACGTCGCTCCGCACTTTGCTCGGGGAGCGGCGCCATCGATAAACACTCTCCGACCGAATGGCGGGGAGTGTTATTTTGTCTGTTGACAGGCACACTATAAGCAAGCATTGCTGTAGAGAATGAAGACAGAACAATGCATACTTTGTGATGATGGAAGGGGTGGTTTTGTCCCAACAGCGAGCGGCAGCAATCGTCGCCTGCCGCTTCGGCGGGTGATGAAAAACGAAAGGAGGAGGAAAAGATGCGAAAACGATGGATGTCGCTGGCCGCCATTGGTGCGTTGGCGATCAGCCTTTGCGCCGGCTGCGGCGGCAACGACGAGCGACCGGAAAAACGCAACCAGTCGTCCAATATGGGCGGCGGGATGAATACATCCGGCACCGGTCGCTAATCCCCTTTGTTTGCCACATTTCGCATAATATATTAAGATTAGAAAGGTGTGAGAAAATCCGCAAGACTAAAGGAGGTAACAATGAAACACCAAGGAAACGCCTTACCACCTTATTTACATTGGGACAACGGGGAGCTCTGGCTCACCGAAGATGACCGCGATAATTTAAAAATCAGCTACCGCATCAAAGAGGTGATCTTTGCTGAGCCGTCTGAGTACCAGCATGTCATGATTTTGGATTCGCATGATTTCGGCCGCATGCTTGTTCTTGACGGCGTCGTGCAAACGACCTCGATCGATGGTCATATTTATAATGAAATGATCACACACGTGCCGTTGCAGTTCCACCCAGATGCAAAACAGGCGCTCATCATCGGCGGCGGTGACTGTGGAGCAGCCCGTGAAGCGGCCAAGTACGCCCGCTTGGAAACAATCGACATGGTTGAAATTGACGAAAAGGTCGTCCGGGCGTGCAAAGAACATTTGCCGGCCGTCTCCGGCAACTTGTCTGATCCGCGGGTGCAGTTTATTTACGGCGACGGCGTGGCGTTTGTACAAGGGAAAGAAGGCGTGTACGACGTCGTGATGATCGACTCATCCGATCCGGTCGGCCCCGCTGAAGCGCTATTTTCGCCAGAGTTTTACACTAACGTGCACCGCGCGTTAAAAGAGGACGGGCTCATGGTGTGCCAAAGCCAATCCCCGATTTTCCATTTGGATATTTTAACACGCACATACCGCAACATTCGTGAACTGTTTCCGCACGTGCTCGTGTACACGGCGGTCGTGCCGACGTACCCGGGCGGTCTGTGGAGCTTTACGATCGGCTCAAAACGGCCGCTCGATTTCCCGGCGCAAACGGCGATTCCTAACGACACGAAATACGTTAATGACGCCGTCTTCCGCCAATGTTTTGCCTTGCCGGAATTTTTGCGTTCGGCGCTTGAGGCGAAGTAATTCGATAAGAAAGCTGTCCTTCACACATGAGGACAGCTTTTTTGTTTCTTGCATAGAGAAGCCTTTTTTTATTGTTTGCTATCAGACAGCGCTCGTTTGGCCAGCCATGCGAGCGTCAAGTCATCGGCAGGCGGATTGTGCAGCCCGGCGCGGACATCGCGGTAATAACGACCGAGCGGATTGTCAGCGAACAAGCTTTGTCCGCCAACGATGCGCATCGCCCCATCGACGACTTCAAGCGCGGTATTCGTGGCGACCAGCTTGGCGGCGGCAAGCTCCTCTTTCATCTCAGTTCGTTTTTCTGGATAGCGATCCCATAGGTCCGCGATCGCATATAGAAAATGACGGGCGTGAGTGAGACGCCATTCCATTTCGGCAATTTTTCGCTGCACTTCAGGCGTTGTGGCAATTGGACGGGATAATGTATTCGGCTGGTACGTTTGCGCGAAACGGAGCGCTTCATTGCGTGCAGCAATGGCAATGCCTAAGTAACAAGCCGGGACGTGCAGCAGCCATCCTTGGGCCGGTGCGGCTTCATTTGACTTCCCGAGCGTTTCCACGAGCGCATCGGTTTCCACTTCCACGTCCTCAAGGACGAGGTCGTCGCTGCGCGTCGCCCGCATGCCGAGCGTATTCCATGTCGGCTCAATGCGGACGCCCGCGGCGGCCATCGGCACAAGGAATTCGCCGACTTCGCCGCTGTCTTCGATGGTAGCTGAAATCAGCACGTAATCTAACGCTGGGGCTAACGAGGCAAACGCTTTACGTCCGCGGAGCATAAAGCGGCCATCACGGAGAACGGCTTTTGTTTCCGGTTTTCCGCCGCGCGCTGGGCTGCCAGTCGCCCGTTCGGAGTGGGCGCTGTTAATGAGCACGTGGTGTTGGACGACTTCTTCAGCCAATCGGGCGAGCGTTGATTCCGGCCAGCGGCGGAGCAAAAACAGACGCATCAGAATGCTCGCATGCCATCCGAACGACAAGGCGGTGGCGCCGCTGCCTTGGGCGAGCACTTCTTGCACAAGCACCAATTCGTAAAGCGACGCTCCTTGGCCTCCATATTCAGTGGGCACTGTGAGTGAAAGAAGCCCGGCTTCTTTTAAATCAGCAAAATCTGCAAACGGAAATTCCGCCCGTTTGTCATAATCTGCCGCCCGCGATGCCAACCGCTCAGCAAGATGCCGCGCTTGTTCATACAGTTCCCGTTCTCGTTCGTTTCGCACAAGCAAATGGTACAATTCGTTCATCGTTCTCCCCTTCTTTTGTTGTTGAGATGATTTCATTGTACCGGTTTTGGCCAAGAGGGAAAACAAAAACGCTTAAACGTCTGCCACCCGATGCCTGCATCATTCTTGATTCAAGGCAATAAAAAATAACCGCCTTGGCTTTCAGACGGCCAGTGAAGGGACCAAAAACATTAAAAGAAGAAAAAATGCCGAATATACCGATCATCGCCACGATGGATAAACTCGTTTTTGGCCGCATCATATTTGTATTCGTCTTGCCAACGGCGGCCATGGCGGGCGATTTGGCGGACGGCGTGAAGGATCATGTACACTTCTTCATTCGTCATCGTCGGATGGAGCGATAAACGCACCCATCCTGGTTTGGCGAGGGCGTTGCCGCTTTTGACTTCCTCAAGCAAGGCAGCTGACTGTTCTTTGTCAATGCCCAGCAAATAATGGCCGTACGGGCCGGCGCATGAGCAGCCGCCGCGCGCTTGAATGCCGAAGCGGTCGTTCAGCAGTTTGACGACAAGATTATAATGAAGTCCTTCGATCACAAATGAAACAATGCCGAGCCTGTCGCTCCGATGCCCTTCGAGCACATGAACACTGGGGATGTCCTGCAGTGCCGGCAGGAGGAGCGAAATGAGCTCTTTTTCCCGCGCACGCATCTTCGCGATATTCATTTTCTCTTTCAGCTGAATGGCAAGCGCGGCTTTAATCGTTTGCCAAAATGGCGGCGTGCCTCCATCCTCCCGTTCTTCAATCGTCTCCACGTACTCATAATGCCCCCATGGATCGGTCCAATACACCGTACCACCGCCCGGATGGTCCGGCGCATGTTGGCGGTAAAGGCGCCCATCAAATACAAGCACACCAGCGCTTCCCGGACCGCCGAGAAACTTATGTGGAGAAAAATAAATCCCGTCAAGCTTTTCCATTGGATCGTCTGGATGCATATCGATGCGGACGTACGGGGCGGAGGCGGCGAAATCGACGAAACAAAGCCCACCGTATTCATGCATGAGCTTGGCTAATTCGTAGTATGGCGTCTCTAGACCAGTGACGTTCGAGCAGGCAGTGAATGCCCCGATCTTTTGCGGTCGGTGGCGGTAGCGTTCAAGCAATTCGCGCAAATGGGCAAGGTCAACATCGCCGCTTGCCGTTGGCTGAACCATTACGACTTCAGCAATCGTTTCGACCCATGACAATAAATTCGAATGGTGTTCCATATGGGTGACAAAAACGATCGGCCGTTCGTCATTGGCAAGCGCTAGGTTTGATTTCCATCGTTCCGGCACACGCAAGCCAAGCAGGCGCTGCAGTTTATTGACGGCGCTCGTCATGCCCGCTCCTTGCATGATCAACACATCGTCTCTTCCTGCATGAACGTGCTGTTTAATGACTTCTTTCGCATATTGATACGCAAGCGTCATTTTCGTTCCGGTCACATTCGACTCCGTATGCGTGTTGCCAACAAACGGGCCAAGCTCGTGCACCATTTTTTCTTCAATCGGTCGGTACAGACGTCCGCTCGCCGTCCAGTCGGCGTAAATGAGCCGCTGTTCGCCAAACGGCGTAGAAAATGGGTGAAAACGGCCGATGGTTCCGTCGCGAAACGGCCGGAAATATGCCTCGAGCTCGCCGCCGCATGTATATGTTGCGCTTCCAATCGTCGCACGAATCGTCATGATCGTTCCTCCTTTTCCGAGTCAACCTACTCATACAATATGTGGCCATTGGGCGGTTCGATCCGGAGAAAACGAACGAAGACGAAAAAATCCGCCTTGCCCGGCGGATAAGACAATTCAAACGCTGTCATGGTTTTTGGCACCGAAGAGACGAATCCGCCTCCTCAGCAGCGGAGACGAGGTATTGCGCGAGCAACGCCCGCAAGCCGTCAGGCAGTGGCTCGCTTGCTTGCGTATGGAAATTGAAGTAGACGACGGCGGCTTCTCCGATCGCAATCAGCTTGCCGGTTTCTTCTTCAATGATGCGATGAATACATTGAAAGCTTTTATGGCCGATGCGGGAAACGTTCGTCTCTACGCGAAGCCGCCGGCCAAAAAAACCTTGGTTGACAAAATCGCATTTGGCAGACGCTAAAATAAAGTGCCAATCACCGGTTCGCCCCCCACAGCTCAACTCGTCGAATAATCGGGTGCGCGCCTCTTCTAAATAAATAAAATAGCTAATATTGCTTAAATGGCCGAGCGCGTCCGTTTCACAAAAACGCGGGTTGATTGTGATCGTATGTGTTTTCATGCTTCTATCTCTCCCCTTCTTTTTTGTTTCCGTCGCCCTTGACATCTTTTTCACACCTTTCGGAGAAGCCATCAAGAGCGGATTCAGCTCTAGGAATGCTTAACGATGTTCATGGACACTCCACACGCCTAAAGGACGTGGGATTATTGGGTCGCTCACGTCCTCATCCATTTCTGGTTCGGACAACGCAAAAGCTTCGGGGTGTGCCATCACTCCGTCCCATCGGGTTAAGATATACCCCGATGGGCGGCGCCCCTGTGACCAGTGCACTAGGTTCGACGGCGTGTTGATCGCGCCATTCAAGTCAGCGTGGAGAGTGTATCCGCACTTTTGACATCGGAAGCGGATGCCGTTTCGGTTTGCTTTCTCGCGATGCCCGCATCGGCATGTCTGATGCTGAAGCATTGCCTAGCGCTTCACTACCGACTAGTCAGTATGTTGTTTTTATCATAGCTTGATTTCTTTAAGGATGCAACTGTTTTATTTTTATTGATTATTTAGAACATAGTTTTATATTGTAATTAGAAACGAAAAGGCCGGATTGAAAAGCGCCTCTTTTAACCGGCCCAAAGCGGAAAAAATAGGTATCCAGCAAGCGACACCCCCGCGCAAATAAGAGAGATGCGCAGTTTGTATTTGGCATAGCCCATCAAATCCATATCCATAATCGCGGCGGTCGTAATCGTTGTATCGCCAAGCGGCGAAGCGAACGCGCCGAACGTTCCGCTTGCAAACACGGCGCCGATGGTCATCTCAAGCGGCGCTCCGGTCGCATGGGCAAGCGTGACGCCAAGCGGCATAAAAATCCCCCATGTCCCCCATGATGATCCGATAAAATAGGACAGAAACGCCCCGGCTAAAAACACCGCTGCCGGCACGAACGGCCCTGGGATCCATGTGCCGAACGTCGATGCTACGTACGTTGTAAACCCGAGCTCGCCCGCCACCGCTGATACAGCCCAAACGAGAATGAGCATGCCGATCGGCGCCATGAGTTCATTGCCCCCGGCAAAAAAATGATAAATCAACTCCGGGAGCGACTGCTTGCGCCACAAATAAAACCCCATCGACAAAAGGATCGCCACAAACAGCGCCAAAAGCATCGCCCATGTCGCATCGGCTTCGGAAAACGCCTCGAGCCAATCGCCCGCCCCGCGTTGCCGGCCGTCATAGACAAAAAAGAAAAACGTCAGTCCAAGCAGCAGCGCCAACGGAACGAAAAGGTGAAGCGGCTCTCCGGCGATCAGCGCCAGTTCTTTGCGCAGTCCGAGACCGTGCAGTTCATTCGTTTCCCCTTCCCCTTTTTTCGCCCGCGATTTGCCAATCCGAATGTTCAACATTGTCGTCAACAGCCCCACAATAAGGGTGACAATGGCAAATAAGTTGTACGGCAGGCTGCGCAAAAAGATGTCATATGCCGATTCATGAATATTGTTTTGCGCCAGCGCTGCCGCCACGACTGAAGTCATAAAACCGACAAACGCCGTCGCCGCCGGCAACAGCACGATGATCGGCTCGGTTGAAACATCGATGATGTACGCCATGCGGCGGCGGTCGATGCGAAACTGGCGGAGCACCGCTTTCATCACCGGCCCAAGCAGCATAATGCGGAACATCGGCATGAAAAACGTCACCGGCACCGTCAGCCAAACAAATAAAAGCAGCCCGCGCTTCGTGCGAATGCGCCCGGAAAGCCTCTCGACAAACCCTTTGATCCCGCCGGTGATTTGCATCATACCAACGAGCGAGCCGAACAAATATAAAAACGCTGCTACTTTTATATGTTCAAGATCACTAAGAGAATGAACAATGGCGGAAACGGCCCGCTCGATCGCGCCAATCACCGACTGTTCAAGACAAAGTGCTCCGACAAGCAGACCGACTACTAAACCGGGCAAAATTTCTTTCAACCAAATTGCGAGTGGAATGATGAGAAGAAACGGCAATAGCGACCACCATGTTCCTTCCATGTCGGCGTCTCCCCTTTCTGATGCCGTTGTTAACAAGGATAGCCATAATGTTGATTGTTTATGATTTTAATTGATTATTTAGAACATAGTTCATTTATTTAATAAAAACAACTGCGACACGCCTATCAGCGGCACTTCGCCGAAAAAGAAAGAGGGGGTCGCAAGGTCTCTCTAATTGAAAAAATGGTGGATCAGCATTGTTTTGCATGAAATCACCAGCCCCATGAGGAAGCAAAAAAAATGCCGCGCCGCAAGACGCAGCGTGGCATCAAAAAGTGCCGGTCACCACCTAGTGTGATCACGCACGGCCCCGCTTGTCATTTCCGGCGCGCAAAATCAACAAAACGGAACTTGTCAAGCCGGTGCCGCGATTCCGTGTATTGGAACAAGGTGGCATCGTTTAAATAGACGTAGTTTTTGACGACGACGACACGGTCGTCGCCATTGAGATCTAAATAGCGGCGGTCTTCCTCCGTCGCCTCATCGACCGACATTTCTTTTTTTGCAAAGCTGATCGGCAAATGCCGTTTCGTTTCCAAATATTCATAAATCGAGTCTTCGCAAATTTCTTTCGTTAACAGCGGCACATGCTTTTTTAAGAAAAAGTCTTTATCCAAAATGATTCGCTCCCCGCCGATTTCGCGGACGCGCACGACTTTCCACACCTCGTCCTTGCTTGCCGCGCGCAGCTGCTGCCGAAGCTCGGCATCCGGCTTGATGACTCCCAGTTCATGGACAATCGTCCGCACCGGCTGTTTCATCGTCTGCGCCAGCTCTTTAAAACTGACCAATCCGGAGACCGGAAAATCGTATTTGCCGACATCAAGCACGATCGATCCTTTTCCTTTCATTTTTTGGATATACCCATGCTCAGACAATAAATTGAGCGCTTTGCGAATCGTCTCGCGCGATGTTCTATACCGGACGGCAAGTTCGTTTTCTGACGGCAGCTTGTCGTACGCCTTCCATTCCCCGCGGCGGATGCGGGAAACGAGATCATGATAAATGGCTAAATATTTGTTTTCATGCATTGTCATCACCGTCTGTATTGTATCATGGACGGCGGAGAAGATAAACGACCGATTCATACGGACGCAGCACCATGCGGTGGAAATCGGCCGGTGCGTCCGGGTAATTGGCGAGCAGCAATTCACCCGTATAGCCATTTGCTTCCGTTTCCTCTGGCAGCGTAAACGTCGTTTCCACCGGATAAAAGTTGTTGACGACAAGCAGCTTCTCTTGATCACCGTGACGCATATAGGCGAAAAGATGCGGATCATCGGCAAGGAGCAGTTCATAGCGGCCGGTTGTAATGATGTCATACTGCTTGCGCAGCTCAATGAGCCGTTTATAGTGATAAAAAATCGAATCGTGATCAGCCAGCGCCTGTTTCACGTTAATGAGCCGATAGTTGTCGGCAATGCGAATCCACGGTGTTCCGGATGTAAAACCAGCGTGCGGGCTGTCGTCCCATTGCATCGGCGTGCGCGAATTGTCACGCGATTTCCGTTGCAAAATCTCGAGCACTTCTTGCTCGCTTTTTCCTTGTTCTTGCAAGATCCGATACATGTTGAGCGACTCAACGTCTCGGTAGTCGCGAATATCGGTGAATTTCGGGTCGGTCATGCCGATTTCTTCGCCTTGGTAAATGTATGGCGTCCCTTGCATGAGATGAATCGTCGTCGCCAGCATTTTCGCCGACTCTTTCCAATACATCCCATCATCACCGTAACGCGACACGACGCGCGGTTGGTCATGGTTGCACCAAAACAGCGCATTCCATCCCCCGCCTTCATGCATCCGTACTTGCCACTCTGACAAAATGCGTTTTAAAGCAAGAAAATCAAACGGAGCGACCGCCCATTTTTCCCCGTTCGGATAATCCACTTTCAAGTGATGAAAATGAAACGTCATATTCAGCTCGCGGTTTTCCGGATTCGTGTAGCGGATGCAATGATCGATCGTCGTCGACGACATCTCCCCGACCGTCATGACGTCATATTTGGAAAACACTTCCCGATTCATCTCTTGCAAAAATTCATGAATGCGCGGTCCATCCGTATAGAAACGGCGGCCGTCCCCTGGCGGAATCGAGCCGTCATCATCCGGGAAACGCTGGTCTTTGGACAACAAGTTGATGACATCCAACCGGAAGCCGTCCACCCCTTTTTGCAACCAAAAATGCATCATATCATAAATGCGGCGGCGCAGCTCTTCGTTTTCCCAGTTCAAGTCGGCTTGTGTCACATCGAACAAATGCAAATAGTATTGTCCAGTTTGTTCATCGTATTGCCACGCCGAGCCGCCGAATTTCGACTGCCAGTTGTTCGGAGCGCTGCCGTCCGGCTTCGGGTCGCGCCAAATGTAAAAATGGCGGTACGGGTTCGTTTTTGATGCACTCGCCTGCTTGAACCATTCGTGGTCGGTTGACGTATGGTTGACGACCATATCCATGACAAGCTTCATGCCGCGCGCATGCACTTCCTCAAGCAAACGATCAAAATCGGCCATCGTTCCGTAGGCGGGATGAATAGCGAAATAATCACTGATGTCATAGCCGTTGTCGCGCTGCGGTGAAGCGTAAATCGGCGTCAGCCAAATAACATCGACGCCCAGTTCTTTCAAGTAATCAAGCTTTTCGATGATGCCCGGCAAATCACCGATGCCATCCCCATTCGTATCGCGGAAGCTCTTCGGATAAATTTGATAAACAACCGCCTTTTTCCACCACGATGTTGTTGACACGTCTCTTCACCTCGTTCGTTGACTTCCATACTGAATGAAAAACATACCATTGGCGTTAGCGGCCAATGGTATGCGTGCGAATGAACCGTTCCTCTTCCTTAATGAATGCGAGCCATTAGCGTGCTGCTTTGCGCACTTTGCCAAAAATGAACGTCAGCACAAACGGCACCACAATAGCAATCGCCATCCCGATAAAGAACGGGATCCATTTTTGCGGCACGATTGACAAGAAGCCCGGCAGACCGCCAACGCCGATCGACGGAGCGATGACTTTATTGATCGTGATGAACATGCCTGCGATCGCCGCCCCTGTCATAGCGGAAATAAATGGGAAGCGGAAACGCAAGTTGACCCCGAACATCGCCGGCTCCGTAATGCCGAGATACGCCGAAACGGCTGAAGTAAACGACAATCCGCGCAGCTTTTCATCTTTCGCAACGAACATCATCGCTAATGCCGCAGAGCCTTGAGCGATGTTCGACATGACTAAAATCGGCCATAGGAACGTGCCGCCTGTGCTGGCAATCAGCTGCAAGTCAACCGGCAAGAACGTATGGTGCATCCCGGTGACGACAAGCGGCGCATACAACGCTCCATACAACAAGCCGCCAATGGCCGGAACGTTGTCAAAAATGCCGACAAACAAGTTCGTAATCGCGTTCCCGATCGTAAACGTGATCGGTCCGATAGCGATAAACGCCAGAAAGCCTGTAATGAGCAGCGCGAGCGGCGCGACAAGCAACAGTTGGAACGCATCCGGGATGCGCTTGCGCAAAAACAGCTCGATCTTCGCCAATACATACGAAGCTACTAACACGGGCAACACTTGCCCTTGGTAGCCGACTTTTTGCACGTCAAGCCCGAATAAATTCCAAACCGGGATTTCTCCCTCTTGTTTCGCTGCACCCCAGCCCCAAGCGTTCAGCAAATCCGGGTGGACGAGCATCAAGCCAAGAACAATCCCCAACAACGGACTGCCGCCGAATTTCGTGACCGCTGACCAGCCGATCAAACCAGGCAGAAAAACGAACGCCGTATTGGCGATCAAGTTGATCATGCTTGCCAAATCAGCCCACTCTTGATGCACGTCGACAAACGATTTTCCTTCATAAAAAATGCCCGGACCGGTCAAAACATTGTTGATCCCCATTAACAAACCGGCTGTAACGATCGCTGGCAAAATTGGGATAAAAATGTCAGCGAGCGTCTTAATGGCGCGTTGCAGCGGATTAAGCTTCGCTTCCGCCGCATCTTTAATTTCCTGTTTTGTCGCCCGGCCGATGCCCGTCAGCTCGACAAGCTCGTTATACACTTTATCAACGAGCCCTTGGCCGATGACGACTTGAAATTGGCCGTTAGCTGAAAACGACCCTTTCACCACATCGATGCGTTCAAGCGCGGTTTTATCAACTTTTCCTTCATCTTTGAGCGCAAACCGCAGCCGTGTCACACAATGGGTAGCGGCGACGATGTTCTCTTTGCCGCCGACGGCCTCAACGATTTGCGCAGCTGCTTGTGTATATGCCCCCATTATAAATACCTCCTTTTCTTTCTCCCTCTTCCGACTGCATTAAATCGCTTTCAACAATCGGTTGCAAAAAAACTTGTATATACAACCTGAACTCATTTTATCCTGTATATACAAGTTTGTCAATGTCTCCCGATAAATATTTACACCATTCGACAAAGATTGTTTGTTTTTTGCTAACTTCCACTTCTTTTGTTATGTTTTGTCAAACAGCAGGAAAATAACCGACTGAGTGGGAAAATAAAACATAGCCATCAGAAAAGGAAAAAGAAAGGATGAGGGGAACACCATGAAAACATATACGCTCCGCGAAGCAGCGAAAAAAATTGGGGTCACGGCCCGTGATTTGAAACAGTGGGAAAAGCAATTTGCCGAATGGATTACCATCCCGCGCACCTCCCAAGGAGCGCGCATTTACACTGAAGAGCTCATCAACCAGTTCCGTCATATCCGGACGCTGCTCGCTAGCGGCCGCCGTCCGCATGAGATCGCTGAAGAATTGAAACAGGAGAATGAGCCGTCCGCTCCCCCGGAAGCGGCGGTCATGGAAGGAGAAATTATCGATGTTCCCCGCTTGCTGCGCCATGGCGCCCCATACATAGCCGAACAACTGGCGGCCCGCATGAAAGACGACATCGTCGACGCCTTGAAGCAGGAAACAGTTGCTGTCGTGCGGCAAGCGATGGATGAGGTGAAAGGGAAACTTAACGATATTGGGGAGCAAACAACGGCTGCCGCTGAGACCGTGCATCGCTCACTCCACGATTACAAAGAAGCTTGGCAGCAAAAAACCGAGCAGCTGCATGAGCATTTGGAAACGGTTGTCGCGTTTTGCCGCGAGGAAAAGACAAGGCAGGAGGAAGAACGAAAACAGCTGGAACAGCGCATTTTAGAGCGGGAGAAAGCGTTTCGCGAGCTCGTTCTTTCCTTCCGCCAAACAGCGGCAGGCGCCGGCGCCGCCCGCTCTCGGACAAACAAATGGTGGAAGTTTTGGTGAAAAAGCGAGTAGAATAGGTGCTCCTCCCTTTTGAAAGGGAGGAGGGACACGATAATGATCAACGAACGGGGCTGATCCCAAAATGCGCTCGTGTTCTAGGATCAGCCCCCTTCTGCCAAATGGATGTGACTAATTGTATGCTGTCTCCCTGTTAGGGGCAAATCGCTTTTTGCGCGCTCTTTTTTTGTCTTCACCCCCAGTGGTATTTCATTCCTTGCCGGGGTGGAATGACTCGATTTGACACGCCTCTTTTGTTCATTGCATCCGCCGGCTCTCGGCCGCATGCCGTTTAATGGCTTCGATTAAGTTCTCTTCTTCTTGCTTGGTTACATGGAGACGGACACCATAATAGTGGATATGGGCAAACGGCCTTTCCCATACAAGCCGGCCGCCAATTTTCAAGGAAACCCCGCCTATCGCAAACGATATTTCCACGGAAGAGCCTTCGCGAGAAAACGGAAGGCGGCTTTTCGCTTCCAACTTCATGCCATGCGGACTGATGTCATGAATCAAAACGCTATGCTGTCCATCAGAAGCCATCAGTTCAGCTGACAGCGGCTGTCCTAACTGATAACGGAACGGCTCTTGACGTTTAAACCTCATTCCTCTTCCCCTTTTCCGAACAGCTTTGCCGGCTCTTTCCAAACGTCGACCACCAATCCAGCCTCGTCGGTATCAATGAGGAAGGAACCGGTGCTGTAGCGGTCAGTCAAGCGGAGCGAAGCAACATCGACGGTCTCGACGATCCCTTTTTCCGTCCGCAGCCCGATCGTTTCTTCGCCGTCACTCACCTTCACTGCCCCGACGATGCGATGCGGATTGGATTTCACTTCACGCACGATCATCGTGCCGCGTTTAGCACGCGATGTTGGCTCGAATTCGCTAACGGCCATTTTTTTCACCGCTCCGCGCTGCGTCACGACAACGAGAGAATCACGATCTTCGGGACGAATCGGGCAGGCGGCGGCGACAAAATCGCCTTGTTTGAGTTGAATGCCTTTCACCCCAGCGGCGCGCACGCCGACCAAACTGACTTCCTCCTCGGCGAACAAGAGCGCATAACCATCATGCGTCGCCAGCCAAATGAGGCTGCGGCCGTCGGTCGCGTAGACGGCGATCACATGATCCTCTTCCTTCAGATTGACCGCCACAAGCGGGCGTGTATAGCGCTGCACTTGGTATTGGGAAAGCTCCGTCCGTTTCGCCATCCCATGCTTTGTCACAAAGACAAGCTGCTCATTCGTTTCAAAAGAGGAAACAGGAACGGCCGCCACAAGTTCATCATCGCGCTCGACCGGAATGAGGCTCGAAATATGCTGGCCAACGTCTTTCCAGCGAATGTCCGGCAACGTGTGCACCGGGCAATATAAATAATACCCCCGGCGGGTAAACAACAAGAGCACATCGGTCGTATTCATCTCCAACTGGGCGATCAATCGATCGGTCTCTTTCATGCCGATGTCCTGGCCGTTGGACGCGTTGTAAGAACGATAGCTTGTCCGTTTCACATACCCTTCTTTCGTCACTGTCACGATGACATCTTCCGCCGGAATGAGCGCTTCGACGTTGACTTTCAACTCCTCGATTTCCTCTTCAATGACCGTTCGCCGTTCATCGGCGTATTGTTTTTTCATCGCCTTCAACTCTTTTTTAATAACCGCAAGAAGCTTTTTCTCATCGGCGAGAATCGCGGTCAGCTCGGCGATCGTTTTGTCGAGCCCTTCCGCCTCTTGTCGGAGTGCAGTAATGTCCGTGTTCGTCAGCCGGTACAGCTGAAGTGTCACGATCGCCTCAGCCTGCGCCTCGGTAAATCCATAGTTGGCGATGAGCCGGTCTTTGGCGTCGCGCTTGTCGCTTGAGGAGCGAATCGTTGCGATGACTTCGTCTAAAATAGAAAGCGCCTTAATTAAGCCGTCAACGATATGTTTCCGCTCATTTGCTTTTTTCAGCTCAAAATGCGAGCGGTTCGTGACTACATCTTTCCGGTGGGCGATGTACGCATCAAGCAGCTCCGGCAAGCTCATCAGCTTCGGCCGGCGCTCGTGAATCGCCACCATATTGAAGCTGTACGGCACTTGCAAGTCGGTGTTTTTGTATAAATAGTTAAGAATCGCTTCGGAATCGGCATCTTTTTTCAATTCAATCACAATCGACAGCCCGTTCCGATCCGTTTCGTCCCGCACGTCGGCGATGCCGTCCAGTTTTTTGTCCAGGCGAAGCTCATCGATTTTTTTCACTAAGTTGGCTTTGTTCACCTCATACGGCAACTCAGTAATCACGATGTGCTGTTTTCCACCTTTCGCCTGCTTGATGGCCGCCTTGGCGCGGATGATGATTTTTCCGCGACCGGTCTCGTACGCCTTGCGAATGCCATCTTTCCCTTGGATGATGCCGCCGGTCGGAAAATCAGGGCCGGGAAGAACGGTCATCAAGTCCTCCACGGTGCAGTCAGGCCGGTCGATCCGCATCAGGACAGCGTCGATCACCTCGTCGAGCGCATGTGGCGGAATGTCTGTCGCATAGCCGGCCGAAATGCCGGTTGAACCGTTGACAAGCAAGTTTGGAAACATCGCCGGCAGGACAGTCGGCTCGTTCGTCGTGTCATCAAAGTTCGGCACAAAGGAGACCGTTTCTTTGTCAATGTCGCGAAGCAGCTCGGCGGCAATCGCCGACAGGCGCGCCTCCGTGTAACGCATCGCCGCCGGCGGGTCGCCGTCCAAGCTCCCGTTGTTGCCGTGCATTTCGATAAGCACGTTGCGCAGCTTCCAGTCTTGGCTCATCCGCACCATCGCTTCATACACAGACGAATCGCCATGCGGGTGGAAGTTGCCGATCACGTTCCCGACCGTTTTCGCCGCTTTGCGAAACGGCTTATCGGCCGTATTGCCGTCGACATACATGGCATATAAAATGCGGCGCTGCACCGGCTTTAACCCGTCGCGTGCATCAGGCAGCGCCCGGTCTTGGATGATGTATTTGCTGTAGCGGCCAAAGCGGTCGCCAAGCACATCTTCTAAAGGCAATTCCAACAATCTCTCTGCCATCGTCATTCTCCTTTCCTAACGAACCTCAGCGTCAAAAAGGCGGCTTGCCTCAAGCCGCCATCAGCCGATCCAACTTGGCTCCTCTTCGAGCCCGAAGGCGACGTGCGTTTCAATCCATTTGCGGCGCGGTTCAACTTTATCGCCCATGAGCGTCGTCACCCGCCGCTCGGCGCGGGCGGCGTCTTCGATGCGCACGCGGATTAACGTGCGCGTCTCTGGGTTCATCGTCGTTTCCCACAGTTGATCGGCGTTCATTTCGCCAAGCCCTTTGTAACGCTGAATCGTATAACCGCGTCCCATTTTTTTCGTGATCTCCCGAAGCTGTTCATCCGTCCACGCGTACTCCACTATTTCCTTTTTGCCGCTTCCTTTGCTGATTTTATAAAGCGGAGGCAAGGCGATGTACACTTTTCCCGCTTCAATGAGCGGGCGCATGTAGCGGTAAAAGAACGTGAGCAGCAACACTTGAATATGGGCGCCGTCCGTGTCAGCGTCCGTCATAATGATGACTTTGTCGTAGTGAATGTCCTCAAGGGAAAAGTCGGCTCCAACACCGCCGCCAATGGCATGGATGATCGTATTGATTTCTTCATTTTTCAAAATATCGCCAAGCTTCGCTTTTTCGGTGTTAATGACTTTCCCGCGCAGCGGCAGCACCGCCTGGAAGCGCCGATCACGCCCTTGCTTTGCCGAGCCTCCCGCCGAGTCGCCTTCAACCAAATACAGCTCGTTTTTTTGCGGATTGCGCCCTTGTGCCGGCGTCAGTTTGCCGCTTAACAGCGCCTCTTTTCCTTTCCTCTTCTTTCCGCTCCGCGCTTCTTCGCGCGCTTTGCGAGCCGCCTCGCGCGCTTGGTATGCCCGTATCGCCTTTTTAATGAGCATCGCGCTCACGTCCGGATTTTCCTGCAAAAAGTAGGTCAGCTGTTCAGACACGACCGCATCGACGGCCGAACGCGCCTCGCTCGTTCCAAGCTTGCTTTTTGTCTGTCCTTCAAACTGCAATAAATGCTCCGGAATGCGCACGGAGACGATGGCTGACAGCCCTTCGCGAATATCGGTTCCCTCAAGGTTTTTATCCTTTTCTTTCAATAAACCGACGCGGCGGGCGTATTCGTTAAAGACGCGCGTCATCGCCGTTTTCGCCCCAGCTTCGTGCGCGCCTCCGTCTTTCGTGCGCACATTGTTGACAAACGACAAGACGTTTTCCGAGTAGCCGTCATGAAATTGAAAGGCAAACTCGACTTCAATGCCGTTTTGCTCGCCGGCAAAATAGGCGACTGGATGGAGCACGTCTTTTTCTTCATTCAAATAGGCGACAAACGCTTCGATCCCGTTTTCATAATGAAACACCTCGCGCATGCCTGTTCGTTCGTCAACGAGCTCAATTTTCAGCCCCTTTAATAAAAATGCCGACTCACGCAGGCGTTCGCTCAACGTCTCATAATCGAACACCGTCGTGCTGAAAATCGCCGGGTCAGGCTTAAACTGGATTATCGTTCCGGTTTGATTTGTCACACCTATTTTTTCAAGCGTCGTCACCGGCTTGCCGCCACGCTCAAACCGTTGCCGATAGATAAAGCCGTCGCGATGGATGGTGACGACGAGCCATTCGGACAAAGCGTTGACGACCGACGCCCCGACCCCGTGCAAACCGCCGCTCGTTTTATACCCACCTTGGCCGAACTTGCCGCCGGCGTGCAGCACGGTCAAAATCACTTCCGGTGTCGGCTTGCCGAGCTTATGCATCCCAACCGGCATGCCGCGCCCTTCATCCAAGACGGTGACGCTGTTGTCTTTATGTATTTGGACAAGAATGTAGTTTCCGTATCCAGCTAATGCTTCATCAACCGAATTGTCGACAATTTCATAGACGAGATGATGCAAGCCGCGGCTATCGGTGCTGCCGATGTACATTCCCGGTCGCTTCCTCACCGCCTCAAGCCCTTCTAATACTTGAATCGCATCTTCGTTATAGTCGTATACTGTTCGTTTTGCCACAAGGCCACCCCTTCCTGCCAAAACAAGAACATCTGTTTCTGTTTTATTGTACCATAAAATGCCCGTGTGTCCATTGTCTTTTGACAACACCTGACAAAATCCGACCCATGCACTAAAAAAACGAAAGGACCATCTTAGAGAAGATGGCCGTTTCGCTCGTTACGCACGCTTCGTGAGCGCATGTTCCACTTTAATGCAGCGGTCCATAATAACCATATAACCTTGTTCTTTTAAAAAACGGTACGCTTCTTCATTGACGACGCCAAGTTGCGCCCAAAACACGTCAGCGTCGATTTGCACAAACTCACGGGCGAGCTCCGGCAAATGTTCCGAACGACGAAACACATCGACAATATCGACATGCCCTTCGATATCCGTCAATTTGTCGACCGCCGGAATGCCTTCCCATTCATCAATCATCGGATTGACGGGAATGATTTCATATCCAGCGTCTTTCATTGCTTTCGCCACCATATACGACTCACGCTCCGGGTTGTTCGACAAACCAACCACCGCAATCCGCTTCGCCTTCCGCAAAAGGTCGCCGATCTCTTCCCGGCTTGGGTTGACAATGGACATCAGGGTCTCTCCTTCCTCGTTCCTCTTTTCGTTGTACTAGTTTCGCCTCCCGAGGGGGAAAATCCTGCCCGGCTCATGGAAAATACGGAAAAATCATCTGCCGTTCGTACACACCATCTATGCACGGCACCGGCAAGCCGACAGAAAATATAGTTTATCCTTTATCTTTTCCGAAACTACAGCGTCTGAAACAACTTTTCCTCGCTTGACACTCCACATGCCTAAAGGGCGTGGGATTCTTGGATCGCTCACGTCCTTATCCATTTCTGGTTCGGACAACGCAAAAGCTTCGTGGGGTGCCATCACCCCGTCCCATCGGGTTAAGATGTACCCCGATGGGCGGCGCACTTGTGACTAGTGCACTAGGTTCGGCGGTGAAGCCCGAAATCGCTTTGGCGATGTTGATCGCGCCATTCAAGTCAACGTGGAGAGTGCATCCGCACTTTTGGCATCGGAAGCGGATGACGTTTCGGTTCGCTTTCCCGCGATGCCCGCATCGGCATGTTTGGCTTGTATAGGTCGGCTTCACCCACTCCACCCGAATGCCCGCCATTTCCGCTTTATAGGCAATCATCGTTTGCAGTTGACGAAACGCCCAAGAGTGAAGGCTTCGTCCTGCCTCTTTGGCCGATGCTGCCCGTTTCCGAATCCCTGTCAACTCTTCCATCTGAATCACGCCAACACCGTTGGCGAGGGCAAAACAGACGACTTGACGGCTGATTTTATGATTCATCTCCTTCATCCAGCGGGACTCTTTACGGCCGATTTTGCGAATCATAATGACCCGAAATCACGTTCAGGAAGACGAAAGGATGCTTTCGCCGCGGAACAGAAAAGCTCCCACTTCAAGCGTGCGCGAAGTGGGAGCAGTTCACATCACACGAGCTATTTATCCTAAAGTTTTCCTGAACGAAAGATGGAATAAAGCAGCCAGCTGAACATGATCGCCACTATACCAAACCCGATTTCAATGACCGGAATTTTCCATAGCAGCAGCGACTGCCGTCCTAACGATGAAGCGATCATCATGCCGGCCATGACGATGCTTAGCGAAAGAAGAACGATGCTAATTGACAGTCGGTTGCTAATTTGATCAAGTTTGCGCAAAAGCGCCTCAAGGTCTGAGGCTGTCATCTCGAGCTGAAGTTTGCCGCGCCGCATGACCTTCGTCAGTTCCTTTACACTGTCCGGCAACCGAAGCAGCAACTCGCCATAATCGACCACGCGCTTCCACGCCGTTTCCGCCACGCGGTCAGGCCGAAGCCGCTCTTTCAGCAATTTTCTTCCGAACGGTTCGGCAACATCCATCACACGAAATTGCGGATCCAGCGTCTCCACCACTCCTTCGACCGTCAGCAGCGCTTTTCCTAACAACGTCAAGTCGCTCGGAATGCGAATGCCATGACGAAACGCCACCGTGAGAAGATCCCCGACCGCTTCGCCAAGGCTCACCCCGCCGAGCGGAACGCGGTAATACTTCTCCCGCAACTCATCCATATCATCGCGCAGCTTCCCTTCATCCACCTCATCCGGAACGAGCCCGAGGCCATAAATCGCACTCAACACTCCGTCGGTGTTTTGCCGCATCAAGGCAATGACAAGCGAGGAAAGGTGATGCTTGACATGCGGCCGAAGTCGTCCCATTAATCCGAAATCAATAAAAGCCAGCATTCCGCCGGGGAGAATGAATACATTGCCAGGATGGGGGTCGCCATGAAAAAAACCATGTTCAAACATTTGCTTCAACATCGAGACGGTCAAGCGCTCTGCCAGTTCCTTTAACGAATAGCCACTCTTTTTCAATCGCTCGATTTCGCCGAGCTTAATCCCTTCGACATATTCCATCGTCAGTACGATTTTCGTCGTATATTCCCAAAAAACGCTCGGCACATACACGAACGGATCATCGGCAAATTGATTCGCAAACGTTTCCGCGTGGCGCGCCTCAACCGTATAATCGAGCTCCTGCCGCAGCGATTTCGCCAACTCATCAATGATCTCAGATAGCCGATAAGACGCCGCCCAATCTAAGCGCCGTTCCGCAAGCATCGCCAAGTCCTGCAAAATGTCCAAATCCGCCTCAATCCGCGCTGCAATATGCGGGCGCTGCACTTTCACCACAACGGCTTGTCCGGAAGGAAGAACGGCTTGATGCACTTGCCCGAGCGAAGCGGCCGCTAGCGGGGATTCGTCAAATGACCGAAAAAGCTCCTCAAGCGAACCACCCAACTCCGCTTCCACAATCCGGCGGACCTCGGGAAACGGAAACGGCGGAACTTGGTCTTGCAGCTTTTCGAGCTCACGGATGATAGACTGAGGAATCAAATCCGGCCGCGTGCTGGCAATTTGCCCGAGCTTAATAAACGTCGGGCCGAGCTCCTCAAGCACAAGGCGGAGGCGTTCTCCGACCGTCTTTCCTTCCCGCCTCCCCTGTTCTGTCCGCCCGCGCGGCGGCAAAGAAAGAAAGGACGAAAAACCGAGCTCGTCAACAATCATCCCAAATCCGTGCCGAAGCAAGGCGACAGCAATTTCATGATATCGGCCAATATGGCGCATCCGCTTCCCGATCATCCGATTCTCTCCCTTACAGCGGCAAAAAACAAGCGGACAGCCAGTAATCGTTTACTGCCCGCTTTGTTCCTTTTCTTCAAGGCGGCGGAGCCGCTCCTCGAGCTGCCGCACGTCTTCCTTCGTTGCTAAATCCAGCTTGTCAACCACTTGTTTGATTTGCTCGCGCACAAGCCGCTGCACTTCCGCTTTCCGCGCTTCGGTTTGCTGCTTCCATTGATCGATCACTTCTTTCGATTCATCGAGCGACAGCTCCCCTTTTTTGACCAACTCATCGATCAATTTTTCCGCTTGCTCTTTGCTGGCGATGGCTAATCCAAGCCCAAATGCCAGCCCTTTTTTCAAAATGCTCATCCACTTTACCCTCCTTTGTGCATCCTTTTTTCCTTATCGTACCATTCTTTGCTGATCCTTGTCGAGCGAGACAGTGGATTTCCTTGATGGAACTGGCGCTGTTTTGTATACAACGTGCTTGGGTGCGGCATGCTATCGTTGGACGATCATTCATAGGAGGGATCTCGATGACTGATGAACAGCTGCATTACGGCGAAGACTACCGTTTCATTCCCGCGACATCAGCAGCAAGCGGAGTCGGCGTCAGCGTGCTGCCTGATTTGTACTGCCATACGATCCAAATTGTAAACATTTGTCTTGTCGGCCGCCCGAACGACCGCGCGTTTGTATTGATCGACGCTGGCATGCCGGGATCGGCTGATGACATTATTTCCGTTGTGGAACAACGGTTTGGAGAGGGCAGCCGTCCGCAAGCCATTATTTTAACCCACGGCCATTTCGACCACGTCGGGGCGATTGTCGAGCTCGTCGAACATTGGAGCGTCCCGGTGTATGCCCACCCAGCCGAACTCCCGTATTTGACTGGAAAAACCCGCTATCCTGAGCCAGACGCTTCCGTTGAAGGCGGCTTCATCGCCAAAATCTCACCGTTTTTCCCGAATGAGCCGATTCAGTTAGGCGACCGCGTCCAGCCGCTCCCTGCGGACGGCACCGTCCCGCACTTGCCGGAGTTCCGCTGGATCCACACACCGGGACACACCCCAGGCCATATTTCCTTATTCCGTCCGCGCGATGCCGCCTTAATCGCCGGCGATGCGTTCGTCACCGTCCGTCAAGACTCGCTGTATAAAGTATTGACCCAGCAGACAGAAATTAGCGGTCCGCCGCGCTATTATACAACCGACTGGCACGCCGCCCGCGAGTCCGTACGCAAATTAGCGGCGCTCCTTCCGTCAGTTGCCATCACGGGGCACGGCGTCCCTGTCTCCGGCGAAGAGCTGCGCGAAGGATTGACAAAACTCGCCCGTGATTTTGACCGCATCGCTGTCCCGGACTATGGGAAGTATGTTCAGTAGGCAAACGAACGACCGTTCCACGAACGGCTTCCGCTTCGCTTCTCTTGAAGCGGGAGCTTCTCCGTTCCATGTCAAAGGCAACGTTCGAAATGATGTTCCAACAAGAAAAGAGGCTGACTCAAAGAGTTGTCTGCCTCCAAGGAAGGCAAAGAAACAAACTGAAGATTCGTATATATAGCAGCGAAAGAGAGCGTCCCAATCCTTTTGGGACTCCCTCCTTACGTCGCCGTATAGAGGGCAGAAACGATGTCTTGTTGCTTAAAAGTGAAAGCTGGCGACTCGCATGTGGAAACGAAGAACTTCTCCGTTTAGGATGAGAAACGGAACACATTGCACCGCCAGCGATCATACAAAAAAACGGCAAGAATCGTTCTTGCCGTCCATCATAAAAGATGGGCCTAAGTGGACTTGAACCACCGACCTCACGCTTATCAGGCGTGCGCTCTGACCAGCTGAGCTATAGGCCCGCTTTATGAGAAATACAAATGGAGGGGGACGGATTCGAACCGCCGAACCCAAAGGGAGCGGATTTACAGTCCGCCGCGTTTAGCCACTTCGCTACCCCTCCGTGATCAATGATGCCGACTGCAGGACTTGAACCCGCAACCTACTGATTACGATTCAGTTGCTCTACCAATTGAGCTAAGTCGGCATAATGCAGATTTAAGAAACTGGCTCATTGTTGGGCTCTGTGCCTCTTCCTCTGCCAGTTTATTCAAGGAAGCCGGATGCGTCGAGGCAACTCGCC
>Ga0068683_100454_pt1 | contig 15597 bp, 13 predicted proteins | sample CeladaPassaB1F02_FD_62230 | JGI IMG/M metagenome (GOLD analysis project Ga0068683, IMG submission 62230) | Cellulose-adapted microbial communities from the Joint BioEnergy Institute, USA - Passage B1F02 | ecosystem: Engineered > Bioreactor > Continuous culture > Unclassified | place: USA, Joint...
CCCCGATTTCCCGGGTGTACAAACCCGGGCCCCATTGAAGCTGGCGCTCAGCCGACCGCGCGTCGCGGCTGGCGGAGTATTTCCCGGGTGTACAAACCCGGGCCCCATTGAAGCCGCCGCGGCGGGACGCCCAGTCGGCGGGCCGGTGGGATTTCCCGGGTGTACAAACCCGGGCCCCATTGAAGCGGCCCAGAGGCGGGGGTGTTCTTTGTTGAGGTAGTGGATTTCCCGGGTGTACAAACCCGGGCCCCATTGAAGCACCGACCAGCTCGGGCAGCTTGTGGAGGTGGAGCATTTCCCGGGTGTACAAACCCGGGCCCCATTGAAGCGTTATGGCCTGATAGCTATACCGAGCATATGGCTGTTGGGGATTTCCCGGGTGTACAAACCCGGGCCCCATTGAAGCTCGCGCTCGCGAACCTCGTCGATCCGCATCGCACCCAATTTCCCGGGTGTACAAACCCGGGCCCCATTGAAGCTGGGCGAGCCACGCCGCCGCTCGGCGCGGCAACGGATTTCCCGGGTGTACAAACCCGGGCCCCATTGAAGCTCGTCCGACCCCGCCGTCGAAATCGTCACAAGCTGCCCACATTTCCCGGCTGTACAAACCCGGGCCCCATTGAAGCTCCACTGTGCGGGTTGTGGATGACGCGGGGCGTGTGATTTCCCGGGTGTACAAACCCGGGCCCCATTGAAGCGCGCGCCAGTGTCTCGAGCTCGACCCCGCAACCCGGATTTCCCGGGTGTACAAACCCGGGCCCCATTGAAGCTACCAGAAGGGGATGGGCATGCTGCTCAACCTGCTGCAATTTCCCGGGTGTACAAACCCGGGCCCCATTGAAGCGTCCCGGCCCCCAGGTTGGTGGGGATGTTCGGGTCGATTTCCCGGGTGTACAAACCCGGGCCCCATTGAAGCGAGCAGCGCGGGCACCCGGTCGCCGCGCCCTCGTATTTCCCGGGTGTACAAACCCGGGCCCCATTGAAGCCGCCGCCTCGGGCGGCACGTCGAGCGCCTCGACGATTTCCCGGGTGTACAAACCCGGGCCCCATTGAAGCTGGGGGCCCGACCCCCGGTCCCGCTACCTGCCGGTATTTCCCGGGTGTACAAACCCGGGCCCCATTGAAGCCGACCGGTGCGGCGCGACACCCGCGAGGTGCAGCTCAATTTCCCGGGTGTACAAACCCGGGCCCCATTGAAGCCGCCGCCGCGGACGGATCACGTCGCGGCGCGTCCCGATTTCCCGGGTGTACAAACCCGGGCCCCATTGAAGCGGTGCGGGCACAGATGCGCCGCCACCGGTCCCAATCCATTTCCCGGGTGTACAAACCCGGGCCCCATTGAAGCGGGGTCGACCGACCCGAGCCCGGTGATGTCGACGAAATTTCCCGGGTGTACAAACCCGGGCCCCATTGAAGCGACCCCACAACCCCGGTCGGCGGGTTCGGGCGCACCGTGCATTTCCCGGGTGTACAAACCCGGGCCCCATTGAAGCTGGTGCACCCAGCGCACCAGCTGGCGCGGGGCGTGCACATTTCCCGGGTGTACAAACCCGGGCCCCATTGAAGCCAGCGCTTCGGCGCACGCCTGGACGATCAGCTCCTATTTCCCGGGTGTACAAACCCGGGCCCCATTGAAGCGCGCCGGTCCGGGGGCGGGATGCGTGACAGCAGCCATTTCCCGGGTGTACAAACCCGGGCCCCATTGAAGCTCCACCAGCTGCGCCACATACTGGGCGAGCTCGGTGATTTCCCGGGTGTACAAACCCGGGCCCCATTGAAGCGGCTCCGGCGCGCTCTGCGATCGCCGCCTCGGCCAGATTTCCCGGGTGTACAAACCCGGGCCCCATTGAAGCGCGGCCGCGGTCGCTGTCTTTGAGCGCCCCGGTTTCGCGCAATTTCCCGGGTGTACAAACCCGGGCCCCATTTAAGCCTCCTACAGTTGTCGCAAGACCGCGTCGATGACCGATTTCCCGGGTGTACAAACCCGGGCCCCATTGAAGCGCGTTGACGTCTACCGTGATCCGATGGGCGACTGGCACATTTCCCGGGTGTACAAACCCGGGCCCCATTGAAGCGATCTCATCGACCGTGAGTCCGGCTCGCTGTTGGACATTTCCCGGGTGTACAAACTCGGGCTCCATTGAAGCGACGGCGGTGGTCGAGGCGCAGCGCCGGATGGCGCTATTTCCCGGGTGTAAAAGCGCGAGAGCTCCAAGTCAGGCGACACAGCGCAGGTAGTGAAAAAAGCCGAGGCTATTGCCGGGACCTCGCAACGAAAGAAGGATCGAGCGCGTCCACCAGGTAGTCAGAGTCACGTGGTGGCGGGCGACATCGAAGCTCGCCAGAGCCAGGCCACTAATGTGCTCGCGGGAATCACGGTCTGCAAAACCGGACCGGCGCGAGCCGTCAATGATCGACGTGGGCGCGTCAGCAGGGATCTACAGCCGCCGCGTGCGGGATCTGAACCAACCTGGCTACCGGGGCGACTGCGCGACCGGCATCATCACTCCAAGACCGAGAAATCGGCCGTCACCGATAACCAACGGACCGGTGATCTTCCGATCAAGCGTAAGTTCGACGTGCCACAATCGGGCGGGAACAAAGCGTGTGCCCGACGCAAAGTCTTGCGCGAGAGCGCCGTTCATCTGGAAAGGCTCACGCTGCGGCTTGATAGAGAGGAGGCGCGCGCGGACGCCAGCGTGCCGCAACGCTTGCGCTACTGCCACCGCGACTAGTTCCTCTCGCGCGCGACGCTTGGAGCCGCTTTTTGCACGGCTAGTGCGGGCAGCAGCGTATGGGAGCGCCGCTGGCGTAACTGTGCGCCAGACCTGAAACCCATCGTTCCTAACGGTTACACCGTAGTGTCGAGCGAAGTCAGCTGGGGCACGCACGAGGACGATCCGTGGAAGTACCGGACCGGTGGCGCTTGGCTCGAGGCCGGAGAGTGCCCAGTACACGTCATCAGCACGAATGGCGCAGGTAGATGGCACTTCCACTAGAAGCCGGCGAATTTGCATGTCTGCGTGCTCATGGCCTACCGACGGGAGAGGCAGGATCCGGACACGATCGGCCGTAGCTGCAGCGTTGCTTCCGTCCGGTCTCCGGCCGACAAGCATCCTTTCGATGTCGGAACCTCGATCGGTTAGGCTGTTCCGGAGGCGTTGCACAGCCTGGTCTCTGATAGTAGTAACAAGAACACTTCCTTTCGTTAACGGCCACGGAACCAGCCGCTCCGTGGCGTGAGCATCTCGCAGCTCAAACAGCTGGCGCGATGGCGGGCTCTCATACGCAACAGTCCGAAAAAGGGGATTTGGAGGCCGGCGGTAGCTCACGGTGCGACTCGCGTAGCCGAATCGTGAGCGAAAGGCGTCATGGCGACGTTTGAGGCTCTCTAGCGTCCCGGCTGCAGGGCAGCGCAGCGTGCGCTGGCTCGCACCGGCGGATGGACGCACAATCTCCCCCGGGTAAGTGCGCCAGATACGGTCCGCTTCCTCGTCGCTAACGATCCCGCCCCAAGCCCAAGCCGTATCAACCCCTCGACCGAACTGATATATGTGTTGGGCGCACACGGCAATAACGCTGGCGTGACTACGGGCATCCCTTTCCGACCTCTCAAACCCCCACATATATATAAACTCGGCATCATCCGCAAATATAAACGGCCGATATCTCTTTACCCCGTGGGCAACGCGCCTACCAGTTTGCACCTGTAGGAGGCGATCCTTATCGTTATTCGGTACGTACGAAATGACTTCTTGCCCTCGTCTCGCGACGGGTGCACACACGATCGGAGGATCTAGGCGCTCGAGCCATTCCAAAGCTCGCCGCTCAGTTTCAGTAAGCCCACCACGAGAGCAGACCCCCGCGACGAGGGCTTGGAATAGCCGCATCGGTGAGGGCGGCCAGTCGCCATGCCCATGGTAGCGCCCATCCGCGAACCTGACGACGAGTACAAGCCACTCCATGGGAGACCCGCTATTCCGCGTCTTCGGCGGTCTTCTTTTTGACCAGCTTCTTAGCTTCCTCTAGATCGAAGTTGTACTCGAACCTTGTAGTAGCATCACCTTGCGATGGCGCTTGATCGTTCTCCTGTCTAGAGAACACATCTCGCCATTTCTCCCGGAACGGGCGTGCAACGTCGTCCGCATACTCCCTGATCTCCGGGAACGCCGCTAGAGAAGCCTCCCGAGGTGCACCACGTCTCGGGATCTCAAACCACTCGTCGTTCTCGTCTTGGTAGCGCAGCAAGCATCCCTCTCGCAAGAACAAATCCATCTCGTGCGTGGCTGCAAGGAGGGAAAGGCCGAGCAGATACCGCCGGATTTCGAGAGTCTGTTGAGCATCCTGGCCCCTGAGCTGCCGAAGCGCGAGCAAATTGACGGTTACATCTCTTCGGACCTCTCCCTTGACGAGCACGCCGCCAAGAACACGCGCCTCCGGGTTAGGCAGACCGTCTCGATACTTGTTGTTCGCTTTGGGACGAAATACTGCAGGCGCGTCGGCAAGGCCCTTCTTCGACAGCTTCTCCGCGTCCCGAGCTCCCGCGGCCTTAAGTAACTCGTTCTGTTCTTGCTCTGTAAGCCTCTTCCAAATAGAGTTGAACTGTGCAGCGGAGTGCAGAACCTCTACGTCCCAGGCCCGAATAACCGACCGAACTATCCTTGGACGCTTTTCGCCCGTTTCGCCACGGGAGTCCCAGACGCCAAAGACAAGTGATGTGGGGGCTATAGTGCACAAGCGGTAAGCGTCTCCCTGCTGCAGTCTACGGAGCGCATCGTTGACGAGCTCGGCGAGGTCGGGCGTGGATTGCACGACAGCGTCGGCAGCGCGGTGCGCGAGATCGAGAAGCGACACGACCACCTTGCTAGGTTGCTCGCGAATGACGATGTCCACCTGCGGCACAAGCCAATCTGAGATGTTGGGCGAATCTGACTTAAAGATCGGCTCCATGCGATTAGCTTGGGAGCCGACGCTATCGATCAGCGCGACCTTTCTGCCATCGGCCAGAGTATCAATGTTGTAGCCGATATCAGCGTAGGTAGGCGGGTAGATGATCCCGCTAGGGTCAACAGGCTCCAAATTCTGAGAGAGCCTTAGTGCGACGATATCGCTCGAGTCGCGGAGATAATGGTCAAATCGTTTCTCAATGACGTTCGGTGAGTCTGCGTGGTTCATGGACTAGTTACCTCCTCTGCGAAGGTCACGAGTTTGTTCTGGCCAGACTTTTGCAGCGTGAACTTAAAGAAGCGCTGCGGACAGCCAACGGATATGGCACCTATGGCCGGACGCGCGAGTATGGGCGGGAGCAAGCATGACCAGATCGCATACCGAAGGTCGTCATCGTGCGCGCGGTCGTCCGCAGCTCCAAAGCGCGCATACTCGAGGCCGATTGCCGCCAGAAGCTCGACGAGGGGAGAAGACTCTACCTGGTGATTCTCCTCGTCTGGAGAGTAGCCGGCGTCAATAGCTGTCCAGGACTTTCGAGCGTCCAGCTTGAAGCTGCTACCTCCCAGAGGTGTGATTACACCGAATGGATCATCGAGGAGTTCAGACTGGCGCGACCGCCAGAGCTCTTGGATGGCGGCCAGCATGCTAGTAGCAATCTGGTAGCTGCTCTGTTGACCGCTGTAGAGCTTAAACTCGCGGTCGCGCGCGGGACACCAGCTAGTCAGATCGAAATAGAGGGCACGCTTGGCATCGCTAAGACGAATCGGTAACGTCTTGCGATCTACAGAGGTGCCGGGAAAAGTTGGGGTGGGTGCGGTTGCCCATTCCGTGTCTAGTAAACGGGCGTCGTACTGGGCTGGCACGAGTGCCTCGATCTGTGCAGACGCAAGCGACTCGAGTACGACTCGAATGGGGTTATCGAGGCTACGGGATGAGATATGGAAGGTCACGCGGTCTGAGTGGCTCCAATCGAATCCACCGCGGGCATCGTCAGAGTGGAGGTTTAAGAGCTCAAGCAACCCTAGACATGCGAATACCTGGCCGGGATTGAGGACGTCTACCGGTATCGACCCGCTAGCCATCAGGCAGCACTCCGGTTGTCAGCGGGTGCTTCATTCTCTTGGGATGCCCGGTGATCGGCGGAGCGAAGGAGGGATTCCCACCAGGCAAGGGCCCAAGGGCCCCAGTAGCTGTTTAAGCGAGCGAAGCGAAGGGCGATATCCATCGCTCTTGCCTCGAGAGTGGATGGTGGGGCGTCGTCGCAACCACTCAGGGGAATGACGGGGCGCGCGAAGCCGTGGTGAGCGACGACGAGGTGCAGGGCGAGATCACGAAGATGCTCTTCAGGCAGTTCGCGAAGGCTGTGGTGATTTTGAGATTCAAGTCGTAACAGGGAGCCGAGCTCGTGGCGGTATCCATCCAACAGAGAGAAGTTGATTGGGCCTGGCGCTTTCGCATAAGCGGCACGAGTGTGGAGGGGCGCATTGAACGCCCGTTGCCAGCGCCACGAGCGCTTCCCCTCGTCGTGGACGCGTGCTGCGAATTCGAGGACCGATTGGTAGGTATCTGGGAGGTTCAGGGCGCGAGCGAGGGCGCGAGCATGGTGGACGACACGTGCTACGTGATCCTCTAGTAGCTGCGGAGGTCCAGCCGAACGATCATCCTCGCTGTCGCTGTCGCCGTGATACTTCTCCACGATCAGCCAGGAAAGAACTTCGCCCTCGTCAGTAACGCGGTCAGCAAAGCGGAAACGTTCACGCCAACCGGCCGTGCGTGAATCCGGGGAGGAGGCATCGAGAGCGCGAACGCGGAATGGTACGAGCGTCGTCTCGTGCCAAGCGTCGTCAGAGTCGGCACACAGTGGAATGCTGGAAACCTTAGGATCGAGCAGACCACTGGGATCAAGCCCGCCAACGCGTGCATCTAGAACCAGGAGTTTTTCCCGTAGTAGGCCTTTGAGATCTTTCGGCTTTGCTTCGTGTAGTCGCTGCAGCGAAAGGCTATCGCGGAAGGTTCCATCAGGATTCAGGACTATAGCTGCGACGGTGTCGGGAGATAGTGAATCTTCTCCCGCCGGCGATGAGTCTGGTGGCTGTGGCTTTAGTAGTCGCCTGGCGCGCTCGGTCAGCCATTTCGCTACGTAGTCGGTCTCGATTTCGAGGAGCTCGCTGGCGTGTGGTGGTGCCGCCTCGAAGAAGCGGTTGATCTCGGTCTTGCTGACGGGTGGGCCCTCCTTGCGCACGGGTAGGTGGCGGCGCCAGAGCACAACTGTTTGCGGAGGATCCTCGACCCATCCTCGGAGCCAAGGTTGAACCTGCATTCGCGCGGGGTGCACGTCGAGAGATGTGAGCGCCCACGCGTCGACAGTGGCTCGGCGCAGAGGCGGGTACAAAGGCTCAGGGGTGGTAGCCTCCTCGAGTGCCCGGGCTAATGACGCATCGTTCTGCGCCTTGTCTCGGAGTGCCGAAAGCGCGCCTGGGCTGGCGTCACGGGGGCCGTTTGGATCCGAGGGCGACAGCGGAGGAAGAGCTTGGCACAGCTTCTGCATTCTCAAACGCTGGAGCGCTGCACGCTCGCTGTCCTTGAGGTCCTGCTTGGTTTTCACCTTCTTGTCGGCGTCGGACGGCGTTTGCAGGAGGAGATGAACTCGGGTGTCATCGCGATCGCCACGGCGATTCACGCGCCCGAGGCGCTGGACCATCCGCTCCCACGGAACGAGGTCGCAGACCATGTGGTCAGCATCTAGGTCGACACCGACTTCTGCCGCCGAGGTCGCGAAAAGGACCGAAGGAGTGTTGGGTTCGCCGTTCTTGTCCGGTTCGCTCTTCGTGTTCGGGAGGAAACCCATCTCGGCGAGGCGCTTGCGTGCGCGGTCGCGTTCGAAAATTCGACGACCGCCGACGAACAGTTCAACGTCGGCCGACACGTTCCGGTCTTGCTTTTTCGCTTCCTTCAAAAGCTTGTCGAATGCTCGTTTCGCGTCCTGGGCATCCTTCCGTCTATCGCTAAATACGAGCACCCGTACACGAGCGCGCCCCTCGTCGCACAATGACCATGCGTGTTCGGCCAGGGCCTGGGCGATCGGTTGTTCAGCCTTTAGTTCGCTTAGATACAAGGCCTTTCGTGCAGATAGACGCTTGGCAGCCACGGGATGACGACGGTCAGACTCGCTCAGCTTGAGACAGTTAGCTGGTGGTTGCCTACCCGTTGCCGAGAGAGTTATCACCTTCAAGGGTGGGGCTATACGGCGCGCATACTCGTCACGTGGGTGAAGGGATGCATCGTCAGCGATCGAACGAAGGAGATGCTCGAATGGCGGTACTAGGTGAGCTTCATCGAGTACCACTAACGAGTCGATACCAAGCAAGCCTGCATGATATGGGCGCATTTTTCGCGACACACCGTAACCTTGGAACAGCAAGCGCGATCCAATCATATCGACAGTACCGACGATAATGGCGGGGACTGCCGGATCCTCAAGCCACTCCCGGTTGTCAACGTAGCGGCCGCGCAGTGTTGAAATCGGTAAAGATCGGTCGTTGAGCCCGAGCGCGCTCCGTACACTTGGATGTCGATGGACCCATTCACGCAGACGCTCAGCTGTTTCGGTTGCCTGATCGACAATGGCGCGCCTATCCACCACGTACACGAGCCGCCGCGGTAGATGCGAACAGCGAATGCGAGCTACCAGCCAGATCGCGATAATGGCGGTCTTACCAAGGCCGGTCGGTATATCGAGCGCGGGCGGAATATTCCCCCTCTCGAACCGGCTGAGCAAGTATTCCTGCCACGGGAACGGGGTGTGTTCGTCTTCGAGCCCTAGGGCGTCCCGCAGTAGCGATTTTGGGTCAGCTGTCGTCACGGTGAACTATTTGAGCGACCTCTCACAGCTGTGATCCGAACGTTGGTGTCGCGTACTCGCCGCTTCTTGACTCGAACGCGCTTGCGTTAGCGGCTGCGGGCCTGGCTTCGGACGAGGGGAAGGTTTGGGAGGCTGCGCCAAGACAGAAAGCGTTCTCAACGGGCAGGTAGGGAGTGGTTTCCTGCGCTGCCGTCTCACGTCGACGTGCGAGGGGTCGCCCTGCGCAGCAGCGCAGTGCACGCTGCCATGATCGCGCTTCAGCACGGGGCGATCCGGGCGCGTGCGTGCGGCGCTTCGGATCGTACGTTGTGGGCATGCCATCGAGTTCGGCACGGCTTTTAATGACGTCGTGCTGGCACTGCGATTTCTGACAAGGTCGGTCGCAAGGTATCCGACCGCCGGGCCGGTCGCAAGCGAGGGGACGGGTTCTGTAGCTCGGGAGGCTGCGCGGCGGGGCGACTCCCCCTGGCGAGCATCGGCAGCTGATTCCGCAGCGCGACAACCGGTGACGCCGACCGGTTTCGGGGCCGGAGGTGGCCCGCTACGTGCCGAAGTCGACGGTCAAGGTATCAGCCTGCCCGTCAACCGGAGTAGCGACGAGTGACGATCCCATAGGGAGGGGGAGCGGTCGTCGTCGGTGAGAACGACGAGCTCCTCGACGATCGCCTGAGCGATCAGGAGGCGGTCGAACGGGCCCCCGTGCAACAACGGCAAGCTCGTGAACTCCAGACTCTGCTCGGCGGTTAGAGGAAGCACGGTGTCTGCGCACGTTCAAGGCAAGCACGGGCCGCTGGCCCCGTGCGGCGCGTGCGACCGAGGTGCCACAACAGCGCGTGAGTTTCTGCCAAAAGCCGCAACAGCACCTCTTTCGCGTAATAGATCCATTCCGGACCAATGTCTGCAGTTGTGTGAGCGGGCCCTGCTGCGCTCCGGTCAGTTCCTTATTCGTTCCCTCCGGGCGGAAGCGTGTGCCCAGTCGACGAGCGATGCGTTCGGTCGAAGAAGGAATCGATCTCCTCCTCCGACAGCTCGAAGTCCTCGGCCATCGATATCTGCCCCGCCAGCGCCCCGAACTGCGCGAGAAAGCGTCGGCCTGCTGCGTCCTGCTCGACTTGAACGAGCCTTGCTACCACGCGCCCCGCTCGAGCGATCATCACTTCGTCACCTGCCTCTACGCGCGCGAGAAGTCTCGACAGGTTCGACTTCGCTTCGCCGCCGTTGACCCGGATTCGACCCGCGGCACGACTGTAGTCCTCTTAGCCAAGCTTGGCCAACCGTTGGGGGAAGTGATCTGCGTCAGCGTCCGCCGGAGAGCGCGGGTAGCAGCGTCGCGAGCAAGGTTTTCTCGAATGCCTGCGATGTCGTCTCAGCCAGCGTGTCGAGGTGAAGGTCGCGTAGCGACCGGAAGCCGCGACGACCCTGCGCAGTTCTAAGGCGGGACTCGTCCGCCCGCCGAGGAGGAGTCTCGACAGCCGGAAACAGTAGGCCGTCAACGTTTGCCAACGCGTGCATCCGGCCACAGGCGCAGCCCGTACACCGGGTGATCCATCTCAGCACAGCGCCCCTCACGTCGTCCCCCTCCAAAACCCCGTGCCAGGAGGTACCAACCACTGTCCCAAGGGAGCAGCCATCGGGCTCGGCGTCGTCTGAGACGAAGACGGGGAGCGGGGTGGTGGCGGTGTCGGTGGCGTTGCGGGTGTCGGCGCCTTCGCTCGCGGCGCTGTGCGCCGGCGGATCCAGGCGCGCCTTGCGTGGCTCGCGCGCAGCCCAGCTAGCGCTCGGGCGCGGCCTTCCATGCCTGATCTCGTACCCCTCGGCGGGGGCGCCGCCGAAGAGCGGAGAGTGGCCGCGGCGGCGGCGGACGATCTTGTCGCGCTCGAACACCGTCTCGACCGGCAGCAGCCCAAGCCCGGGCACGGTTCCCCGGCGCGACTCGACCTCGTCGACGATCCGCTCGCCGAGCATCTGGTAGCCCCCGCAGATCCCGAGGATCGGGCGGCCGGCGCGGGCGCGGCGCACAAGCGCGTCGGCCAGCCCGTCGCGGCGCAGCAGCTCGAGATCCTCCACCGTTGCCTTCGTTCCCGGCAAGATCACAAGGTCGGCGCGCTCGATGTCGGCCGGCGAGCGCGTGTAGTAGACGCGCACTCCCGGCTCGAAGCGCAGCGGGTCGAAGTCGGTGAAGTTGCTGATCCAGCGCAGGCGCACGATCGCGATGTCGAGCGTCGGCAGCGCCTCTCGGGCCGCCGGCGCCACCGCGGCCGCCACCGCGTCCGCCCCCGGCAACGCCAGCGAATCCTCGGCGTCGATCCAAAGCCCCTCGATGAAGGGGAGCACCCCCAGCACCGGCCGGCCCGTCCGCTGCTCGAGCCACTCGAGCCCCGGGCGCAAGACCTCGGGGTCGCCGCGGAACTTGTTGATCACAAAACCCTTGATGTGCTCGCGGTCGGCGGGGTCGAGCACCTCGAGCGTCCCGACGATCTGGGCGAACACCCCGCCGCGGTCGATGTCGGCCACCAATATCGCCGGCAGGTCGGCGGCGCGCGCAAGTCCCATGTTCGCGATGTCGTGCTCGCGCAGGTTCACCTCCGCAGGGCTGCCCGCGCCCTCGCAGATCACCACGTCGTAGCGCGAGCGCAGATCGGCGAGCGCCTCGAGCACGATCGGCATCAGCTGTGGCTTCAGCTGGTGGTAGCTGCGCGCATCGACATCGGTGAGCGGCTTGCCCATCACCACCACCTGGCTGTGGCGTTCGCCCGACGGTTTCAGCAGGATCGGGTTCATCGCCGTCTCCGGCTCGACCCCGCACGCCGCCGCCTGCATCGCCTGGGCGCGCGCGATCTCGCCGCCGTCCGCCGCGACCGTCGAGTTAAGCGCCATGTTCTGCGCCTTGAACGGCGCCACCCGCAGCCCCTGGCGCGCAAGCCAGCGGCAAAGCCCGGCGACGACGGTGGTCTTGCCGGCGTCGGAGGTGGTGCCGAGAACGAGTAGCGCCGGTGCGGGCACGAGCGAAGGGTAAGGGCCGCCCGCCGCGGTGCACAGCGCCGCCGGGCGGCGACGCGCGACGCGCGAACCAGCGTCCACGTGGATGATGCGTTCGGAGGCTCTAGAGCTTGCCGACGAGCAGGCGGTAGCGGCCTCCTGCTCGCCGCGCGCGAACTCCGACGCGGTAGGTGCCGGGCTGGAACAGCTCCACCACGGTCGAGTCCTTCGACCCGCGTTGCCGTGTTCTGCTTAGCGGTCGGCGCTTGCCTGACTCGTAGACCACGAGGTCGATCTCTGCCCGGCGCGGTCCGCTCACTTCGACGTACAGGAAAGTCGGCCACCGCACCCGGAAGCGGTGCGCTCGGCGCGACCCGCGACGGGCCAACCGCCCCCGAAACCGCGCCGATTCCGGGACGAACGGGTCGACGATGTCCTCACGCAGGTCATCGAGCACTTCGAGAGATGGCGGCGGAACCAACGCGATACGCCCCCACCCGTTGGAGCCGGCGAGTACAGCGAAGTCCTCGGCGTAGAGCTCCGGCAGGAGCGTTTCCCAGGAGGAGTCGTTGCGGCAGTTGAAGCCCGCCTGCATGATGTCGTCGAGCAACAGACGGGCGAAGAACCACCGGCGAGAACCGTCGGCCGAATAGTCGCGGCACTCGAGGGATGGAAGATGAGCGATGTTCAGCCGCGCATTGTCCAAGTGATGCCCGTACTCGTGGGCGACCGTGTGCGGCAGCTCGGGGTCGTCCCAAGCGACGATCATCGTGCCCTCGAACGACCGGTCCGGGTCGCGTGGCTGGTAGCAGGCCTGCGCGACATCGGAGTCGCAGTAGGCCGGCATGTCGACACTGTCCACGACGAGCACGCTCAGCTCCTTGAGCTCCCAGCCATGGGGGAGCGTCTTGACGAGGGCTGCGACATAGTCGAGGGCCTCGAGCGGGGCTTCGCCCTCGTGTGTCCACACGTAGAAGTCGCGCCCGAGCCCGTCGCTGTAGGTGAATCCGATCTCCTCCTGCTGCGCCGCGCGCGCGCGGGCAGCGAGAGCGCGCGCCGCCGGCGACTCCAGCACACGGTCGCGCGTCGGACCGGTCCCTGGCGGCATCGCTGCGAACTGCGAGCGCGGTGCAGCTGCCACGTGTCGGCGCGGAAAGCGGGCACGGCGACTGCGGGTCGACGTCTTCGTCGCAGGCAGGCTTCGTGCAGGAGCCGCGCCGCTCGCGACGAGCGGCCGCTCCCAGCTAGCACGGGGATAGGTGGCTTCGGCGTTCGTTCGCGCACGCGCGTTCGCGGCGCCGGTCACAACGGTCCCGACGACAACCCCGAGCCAGAGCGCAACCAGTGTCCAGCGCAGGCGCAAGTTCTCCTGGACCGATCGCCGTGTCGACCGCGAGCGTCGGGCAGCTCGTACGCGCACGTGCTCGGACGCACGCTTGCGCTCGTCGTGTCCGGGTGCTGCGTCGGAAGCTACGCGGGGGCTCGGGATCGTCTCTGCCACGCTCATCAACGTCGCTACCCGCCTCGCGGTTCTGACAGACACGCGCCCCGCCCGATCCAGCCGCGCAAACCGTGCGATCGGAAGGGCGGAGCTGGCGCCGCGATGCCGGAGGTCGCGGGGGCACTGACGCCGCGCGCTCGGCCGCCCGGTCGCGGGTGCTGCCCCCTCAGCTCGCGCCCTGGGATAGCGGTTGCCCAAGGCGCCGCCGTCGGCGCGCGGCCGGCGGGCAGCAAAGAGACGCCGCGAGCTCGCGCGCACGCGCGATGTCGGCGACAGTCGGGTCGCGGCCGTCGCCGATCCACGGCCTGGGCGTGAGCGTGCCGAAGTAGCTCACCGGCCCGCCCAGACGCACGCCCAAAGTCCAGGCGAAAGCGGCCTTGAGCGGCCCGGCGTTAGGGCTCGGGTGGCGGTGACCGTCGCGCCGCACACCCCGCAACACAGAAGCCGGCGTGCTGCCGAAGCGCCGCGCCTGAACGGCGACGAGCAGCACCCCGACCCGCGCACCGACAAGCCCGAGCGCATCGTCGAGGCGCGCCGCCGCCCAGCCGAAGCGCTGGAAGCGAGCGTTGCGGTGGCCCCACATCGCGTCCAGCGTGTTCACCGCCCGGTGCACCACGGCCCCCGACGGTCCCGCGAGCAGCGTCCAGACTGCCGTAGAGAGCGCGGCGTCGTTGGCGTTCTCGGCGAGCGACTCGATCACCGCGCGAGCGAGTCCGCTCGTGTCGAGCGACTCCGCATCGCGACCGCACAGCGCTGGCAAACGCGCCCGAGCCGCTGCCAGATCGCCGGCGGCAAGCGCACGCTCGATCGCCTCGGCTTCGCGCAACAGGCTGCGTCCGCCGAGGCACACCCACACCGTCGCGCCGCCCGCTAGAACCCGCGCCGCTGCCGTGCGGGCAGCGCGCTCGAGTGCCGCCGCGGCGAGCGCCGCACCTGCCACCGGCAGTGCCGCCGCGAGCGCGCCGCGCCGGCGCGACGGCGCCCACAAGCGTCGTTCGACGGCCGCGGCGATGCGGCCGAAGAGCGCCACCGGGTGGCCGCGCCGCGGGTCGGCGAAGACCCTGTCGAGAGCGAACCCGACTACCAGCTGCGCCGAACGGCGACCCGCAACGGCTAGAACCCGCCCCACGCAGCCAGTGTGCCAGCCAACCCCGTCAGCGCCGCGTCAGCCGGTGCCGCGGGCGCCTCGCGCGACGCTTGCGGGCGACCCCTCGCCCCGCGGGGTCCGCAGTGCCGCCAACGACTCCTCGACCTCGCGCCGATCGTCGAACACGTCCGGCTCAACCTCGGAGCGTGTCGCCGACAGCATCCGCCCGAGCGCCAGCGCGACCGCTATTGCGACGAGGAGCCAGAGCGCCAGCAGGGCGGCGATCACGAGCAGCGGATCGCCCGGAAGCGCGAGAGCGAACATCCTCGCCCTCGCAGTGTAGGGGCGCGACCAGCATCAGCGGAACAAACTGCGTGGCCCCTCGCGTGCCGGGCGCGACAGCTCCGGAAACTCCTTGATCCCCACGCCGTCGATCGTCGCCCGCGCCGGGTGGCGGGCGAAGCGGGGCTTGAGCTCTCGCCACCACTTGCTCGCCTCGTTCAGGCGTCCCCGCGCGGCATGCGTCGCACCGACCACGAGGTCGGCCATCTGCAGACCGATCGAGAAGTGGGAGGGGGCGAACATCAGGCAGTCGACGAGGCGATCGAACTTGAGATAGGCGCTGCCCTCTTCGCGCAGTCGCTCGAAGAAGCGGCGCATGCGGTCGTCGAGCTCAGGGCGGCGCGAGTCGAGCACGATCAGCCCGTAGCTGTCCTGGTGCGCCAGAAAGAGCTGGAAGCGCTCGGCAAGCAGCATCAAACCGGTGGCGTAGGTGTCGTCGGGCGTCGCGAACATCTCCGGGTAACGCTGCTTGCCAGCCAGCGGACGTAGCGCACAAGCGAAACAAGTCACAGGCGAAGCCGCCAGCGCCGCGAAGGCCGCGTCGGCCACCTTGCCCGGCACGAGCCCCTTGCGGATCCCATGCCATTTCAGCTCGCGGTCGGCAGGCCAACCCGCACGCGTCACGGCGTCGACCAGGCGATCACGCACGATCCGCCACTCGTCGGCGCGCACAGCGATCCCGCCGAGGACGAAGCTCTTGTCTTCCGGCCGGCCCGACTCGTCGAGAAAGAGCAGGTACATGGTCTGGATCTTCGCCGACGCCGCCCGTCGGGAGCCTCAAAACGGCAGCGCCAGCGCGTCGCACGCTGCGCGCACGACCTCGAGGTCGGGAGCGAGCGGCGTGCGGCGGCCGACGCGCACCGCGGGGAGGGCACGGTC
>Ga0068683_100568_pt1 | contig 12735 bp, 8 predicted proteins | sample CeladaPassaB1F02_FD_62230 | JGI IMG/M metagenome (GOLD analysis project Ga0068683, IMG submission 62230) | Cellulose-adapted microbial communities from the Joint BioEnergy Institute, USA - Passage B1F02 | ecosystem: Engineered > Bioreactor > Continuous culture > Unclassified | place: USA, Joint...
AGCACCACGTATCCGATCGCGAACAGCACGGCCGGAATGCCCACCGGGAAAAAGAACAGGTAGATGCGGTCGAATGGGAAGAACAGACAGTAGCCGAAAAGCAGTCCGCTGATGGCGCCCGAAGCCCCGACGGCCGCGTAGGTGGGACGGTTACGATGCAGCCAGAGCGACAGGCCGTGCCCGGCCAGTTCGGCCCCGAAGTAGATGAGCAAAAAGCGTACGGGTCCCATCAGCACTTCCATGGGCCGCCCGAAGAAAAACAGCGTGATCATGTTGAAAGCCAGGTGGGCCCAGCCCACGTGCACGAAGCCGGCCGTGATCATCCGGTGGTACTCGCGGCCGCGCAGGATGTGCAGCGGGCGAAACGCCCACCGATCGATGAGCGACGGATCGACCAGCAGCGCATAGCCGCTCACCAGCAGGTTGATCAGAATCAGCAGCGTGGTCCAGGGCGTCTCCAGGAACATCGGAAAAAGCGGTTGTTCTCAGAAAAATCCGTGCGAAGTGCTCGCTCAACGCCGGAGCGAACGCTTCGGATTCGACGCCGCCGTCGTATCTTAGGCTCCATGGAAATGGAAACCCCCACAACGTTTGCCGCGCTGGCGCTTCGGCTGGGTGTGGCGCTGGCCATCGGCCTGATGGTGGGGCTGCAGCGCGAGTTCGCCCACCGACACGAGCAGAACGCCCGCGCCGGGCTGTTTGCCGGCGCCCGCACTTTCACGCTCATCAGCCTGCTGGGCGCCACCTCCGGGCTGGCGGCCGATCTGCTGCAGGCTCCCTTCGTGGTGCTGCTCACGCTGGCGTCCGTGGGCGCGCTGCTGACCGTGGCCCACTACATCGGGGCCCAGCGCGGCGACATCGGCCTGACCACCGAGATGGCGGGCCTGCTGACGTTCCTGATCGGCCTGCTCTGCTACCTGGACCGGCTTGTGCTGGCCGCCGCGCTGGGCGTGGGACTGACCTGGCTGCTCACGCTCAAGCCGCAGACGCGCCTGCTGGCCGAGCGCATCTCGCGCGAGGACGTTTACGCCACGCTAAAGTTCGGTCTGATCACGGTGGTGCTGCTGCCGCTGCTGCCCGACCGCAGTTACGGCCCGCCGCCGTTCGACGTGCTCGTGCCGCGCGAGATCTGGCTGATGGTCGTGTTCATCTCGGCCATCAGCTTTCTGGGCTACGTGCTCACGCAGGTGCTCGGCGCCCGTCGCGGACTCGGCCTGACCGGCCTGCTGGGCGGACTGGCCTCCACCGTGGCCGCCTCCATCCTGCTGGCCTGGGCCGCCATGGTCGTGCGTCTGGCGCTCATTCTGGCCGTGCTTTCTCCCGCCCTGCTTGAAGCGACAGCCCTGCCGCTGGGCGCCTCGCTGTTGCTCGGCGCCGCCTACGGCGTCTTCCTGTATCGCCACCGGTTGCCGCGCCCCTCCGACGCCGAAGCGCCCCTGAAGAACCCCTTCGAACTGAAGCCCGCGCTGCTTTTCGGCCTGCTCTACGCCCTCATTCTGCTGCTGGCCAACACGGCCCGGCTCTACCTGGGCGCCTCGGGGCTGTACGCGTCGAGCCTGATCGGTGGCGCGGCCGACAGCGACGCCGTGGTGCTCTCGGTCGCGCAGCTTACGCGCACAGGGACCGACCTCCCCCTCGAAATCGCCGCCCGCTCCGTGATTCTGGCCACCGTCGCCAACACCGTGGTCAAGGCCGGACTGGCCTGGACGCTCGGCGCCCCGGACCTTCGCCGCCCGATCCTGATCGGTCTGCTGGCCTACACGCTGCCCGCCCTGCTACTGGTCTGGCTCGTGTAGCGTCAGACCGAAACGCCGGCCACGTGCCGGATGAGCGACCGAAAGATGCCCAGGCCGTCCTCGCTGCCCAGCAGCGCCTCCACGCAGCGCTCCGGATGCGGCATCATGCCGAGCACGTTGCGCTGCTCGTTCACGATGCCGGCAATGTGGTGGGCCGAGCCGTTGGGATTGGCCGCCTCGGTAATGCGCCCGTCCGGCTCGCAGTAGCGGAACACCACCTGGCCGTTCGCCTCCAGGCGCTCGAGCACCTCCTTCGGGGCGAAGTAGTTGCCCTCGCCGTGCGCGATCGGAATACGCAGCACCTGACCGGGCTGCAGCGCGTTCGTGAAGGGCGTGTCGGTCTGCTCCACGCGGACGTGCACGTACTTGCAGATGAAGCGCAGCGATGCGTTACGCAGCAATACGCCGGGCAACAGGCCGCTTTCGCAGAGCACCTGAAATCCGTTGCAGATGCCGATGACCGGTCCCCCCTCGCGGGCAAACCGAATCACGTCCTGCATGATCGGCGAAAAGCGGGCGATGGCGCCCGGCCGCAGGTAGTCGCCATACGAGAAGCCGCCGGGCACGATCACCACGTCCACATCCCCCAGCTTCGTCTCTTTGTGCCAGATGAAGCGGGCCTCCTGCCCGGCCACGTGCTTGACGGCATGGTAGGCGTCGTGGTCGCAGTTGGAGCCCGGAAACACCAGAATGCCAAACCGAACGGCCATGCGCGTACTCGGATCGTTGGTGCCGCTTTCAAAAGAAGTCGTCCGATGCAACGCCCGAGGTGCAGGCGGGTTCGTCGTTCACAGAAAAGCCCGGCCCACCGAAGCGGACCGGGCAGCACGTCCGGGACGCGCGGAAAACTCAGGCGCCTTCCTGCACGGCCTCGATGTCGATCAGCAACGTCACCTCACGGCCCACCACCACGCCACCGGCCTCGGTGAGCTGGTTCCACTGCAGGCCGTAGTCGAAGCGATCGATCGTCCCGCGGGCCGTGAAGGCGGTCCGCAGCTCGCCCTGCATGCCCTGGGCCGTCCCCAGAAACTCCACGTCCAGCACTACCTCTTTCGTCACATCCTTGATCGTCAGATCGCCCACCAGCTGGAATCGGTTGCCCTGAATGTTGCGCACCTCCTTGCTGACGAAGCGGATCTCCGGGTACTTCTCGGCGTCGAAGAAATCGGGCGAGCGCAGGTGGTTGTCGCGCCGCTCGATGCCCGTGTTGATGCTGGCCACGCGAATGGTGGCGGTCGCCTTCAGGGTGCTCAGGTCGTTCGGGTCGAACTGCAACGTGGCGTCGTAGTCCTCGAAGACGCCGTTTACGAAGCTGATGCCCAGGTGGCGTACCCGGAATCCGATCGAGCTGTGCGCCTTGTCGATCGTCCAGTTCAGCACCTCGCGGGTGGGCGCCTCCGGCGCCTTGGTCGGCTGCCAGAAGCCGGCCAGCGCGATCAACGCCGGCACCAGGAGTAAACGTAAAGCACGCATAGGCCTTCTCCGGTTGGTTGATGGTTATCAGGTGTGCGTGAGTGGCACGGGTCGTTGAAATGTTACACCACCGAGCGGGTTGCCGGCAAGCCCGAATTGAAAAGCAGATATAAAAAATTTGTTACAACAAGTTTTTTTTTTGATCACCACGAAGCGCATGGACGCCCTCGATTATCTGCTGTCGCTGCCCCGCTTTGCGGATCAGGGGCATGCTGCCTACCGGCCGGGCCTGGAACGCATGGAGGCGTTGCTGGCGGCCATGGGCATGCCGCATCGGACCTATCCGTGCGTGCACATCGCCGGCACGAACGGCAAGGGATCGACGGCCTCGCTGCTGGCGGCCATCGCCCGGGCGGCCGGTTACCGGGTGGGGTTGCATACCTCGCCCCACCTCTGGCACGTCGGCGAGCGCATGCGCATCGACGGCATCCCTGCCCCCACGGCGTGGCTGGAGAAGGCCGTGGCCCGCTGCCGTCCGCTTTTCGAGCAGGTGCAGCCCAGTTTTTTCGAGGCCACGGTGGCGCTCAGCTTTCTGTACTTTGCCGAACAGCAGGTCGATCTGGCCGTAGTGGAAGTGGGACTGGGCGGACGACTCGACGCCACGAACGTCGTGCAGCCCCGCCTGGCCGTGATCACATCGATCGGGCTGGATCACACGGACATCCTGGGCGAGACGATCGAAGCGATCGCGCGCGAAAAGGCCGGTATCATCAAACCGGGCGTGCCCGTGCTCACGGGCGCCACGCAACCCGAAGCGCTGGCCGTCATCCGCGAAACCGCCGCCCGTCAGCAGGCGCCGCTGCACTACCTCTGGGAAGAAGTGCACCTGGAGCAGGTGGAGCCGGAGGTGGCCTGCATGCGGCTGACGGTCCGGACCCCGGTGCGTCGTTACGAAGACCTGGAGGTAGGACTGCTCGGCCGGCACCAGGCCACCAATGCGCTGCTGGCAATCCGGGCGGCCGAACTGGTGTTGCCCGAGGTGCTGGACGATCCCCGGCCGATCCGTCAGGGCCTGCGCGAGGTCCGGCAGCTGAGCGGCCTGCGCGGCCGGTTCGACGTGCTGCAGACCCGACCGCTGGTTGTGGCCGACGTGGCGCACAATCCGGACGGCCTGGCGGCCGTGCTGGCAACCATCGACGCGCTGCATCCGCCCGGCACCGGCCGTCGATACGCAATCTGGAGCGCCCTGCGCGACAAAGACGCCCCGACGATGGCCGGGCAACTGGTCCGGGCCGGCTTTTCCGTCTATGTCGCCGCCCTCGAAAGCCCGCGCGCCTGGTCGGCGGTCGAGCTGGTTGCGATGGTGCAGCAGGCCGGTGGTCAGGTGCCGGGCGTCGGAACCGTCGCTTCCGGCTGGCAGTTACTGCAAAAGCGGCTACAGGCAGACGATGTGCTGCTGATCACAGGCTCGCATCAGGTGGTGGCCGCTCTTCCACCGGTGCTCTGGCAAAGCGCCTCGGTTGCAGGCGTCGGTTGGTGCGGATAGGCCACAACGTCGAACGCAGTCCCCGTTACCGGCCTCGTCGCCGGAAGTTAAATTTTCCCGAAATGCTCCGATTTTCTGGTTGACTTTCTGCCAGAAGATGCTAATTTTGCAACCGGTGGTCGCGCGGATCCCAGCCTGCCTGCGGGTCTGCCTTTCTCAGCAGGCCGACCACAGACCATAAGCCCCCCAGCACAAAAGCAGGTAAAAAAACCAACCATCCAGCCTGCCACACAGAGCTTTCCTCAGTATCCAAAACCAGTGCTTCTCTCATGAAGATCTCCGAACTTCAGGCCAAGAAAATCAGCGAATTGCGCGAGCTGGCCCGCGAACTGGGCCTCACGGGATACTCGACGCTGCGCAAACAGGATCTGATCTATCGCATTCTGGAAGCCCAGGCGGAAGCGGAAGCCGGACGCCCGAACGGAGCGGCTCGCCGGGCCGCCACGACGCAGGAATCCACCGACGTGGCCCCGAAGGAAGAAGTGGCCGAAACGGTGAGCGAGGACGCCGGTGACGAAACCGTCGAGGCCGAAGCTCCGGCGGCGGAAACGCAGGCCGAAGCCACCCGCGAAGATCGGCGCGCCTGGCGCGAGCGTCGGGGTCGGCGCGGACGCGTCGACATGCGCTATGCCGACTGGGACGAGCGCCGGCGCCGCGTCTATGAGGGACGGCCCGCCTACATGGCCAATTACGACCCCGGCAAGACCGAGCTGGAGGGCATGATCATCAAAAGCGGCGTGCTGGAGATCATGCCCGACGGCTACGGCTTCCTGCGCTCGCCCGATTACAACTACCTGCCCGGTCCCGACGACATCTACGTATCGCCCTCGCAGATCAAGCGCTTCAGCCTGCGCCTGGGCGACACGATCGAAGGGCTGGTGCGGCCGCCCAAAGAAGGCGAGCGCTTCTTCGCGTTGATTCAGGTGCATAAGGTCAACGGCCGGCCGCCCGAGGAAATGGAAGAGCGGCAGAGCTTCGACTACCTCACGCCGCTCTATCCGACCGAGCAGATCCGGCTGGAGACTTCGCCCAACGAATACAGCACGCGCATTCTGGATCTGTTTGCACCGATCGGAAAGGGCCAGCGCGGACTGATCGTGGCCCCGCCCAAGACGGGCAAGACCATCCTGCTGCAGAAGATCGCCAACGCCATCACGACGAACCACCCGGAGATCTACCTGATCATTCTGCTGGTGGACGAGCGGCCCGAGGAGGTCACCGACATGGAGCGAAACGTCAAGGCCGAAGTGATCTCCTCGACGTTCGACCAGGACCCGGAGCGGCACGTCGAGGTGGCCGACATCGTGCTGGAAAAGGCAAAGCGGCTGGTCGAGGCCAAACAGGACGTGGTGATCCTGCTCGACTCGATCACGCGCCTGGCCCGCGCGCACAACGCGGTCACGCCCAGCACCGGTAAGACGCTCTCGGGTGGTATCGAAGCCGGCGCGCTGCGCGGTCCCAAGCGGTTCTTCGGCGCGGCCCGTAACGTCGAAGAGGGCGGCTCGCTGACGATCATCGGCACGGCGCTGATCGAGACCGGCAGCCGCATGGACGAGGTGATCTTCGAAGAATTCAAGGGGACCGGCAACATGGAGCTGGTGCTCGACCGGCAGCTGGCCGACCGACGCATTTTCCCGGCCATCCATCTGATCAAGTCGGGCACGCGCCGCGAAGAGCTGCTCATTCCCGAAGCCAAGCTGCACCGCATCTGGCTCCTGCGCAAGATCCTGGCCGACATGGATCCGGTCGAGGCCATGATCTTCCTGCTGGAGAAGATGCGGGGCACGCGGAGCAACGACGAGTTCCTGGTTACGATGAACTCCTGAGCACCTCTGGCCACGCTACAGGGGACCCTGCCTTCGGGCGGGGCCCTTTTTTTATTGAATTCAAAAAGCAGAAAGCGCTTCCGGTCAGTTTTTTTGTATCTTGCAACATTCGGATAACGATCAAGAAGTTCGGCCGATGGGAAGCCTGCTTGTTCTCCTGCTCGCGCTGCTGTCGTTCAATCCCCGACCGTTTCCCCGCTACCCCGCCATCGATCCATCCGGCCGCCAGATCGTCTTTTCCTATCAGGGAGACCTGTGGCTGGTCCCGGTCACCGGCGGCATGGCCCAGCGCCTGACCGTCCATCCGGCCTACGAGGCCTACCCGCGCTGGAGTCCGGACGGCCGCCGCATCGCCTTCACCAGCGATCGCTACGGCCACGACGACCTGTTCGTCATGGAGCTGTTCGGCGGCCCTCCTCGTCGCCTCACCTACCATTCGGCCGACGACATGCTGACCGACTGGACGCGCGACGGCCGGTTGCTTTTCCAGACGCGGCGGCTGTTCGTTCAGGTCGAACGCGAGGCCGAAATCCAGGCCATCCCCGACACTGGCGGCACACCGGTGCGTATTCTCGATGCCACGGGCTTTCAGGCCACGCTCTCGCCGGACGGTCGCTTCCTGGCCTTCGAACGCGGCTCCAATGCCACCTGGCGCCGTGGCTATCGAGGTTCGGCCGACCGCGACCTCTGGCTCTTCGACCTGCAAGCCCGCATCTTCCGTCGCCTGACCGACTTCGACGGCAACGACTACCTGCCAGCCTGGGCCGGGCCGCGCACGCTGCTGTTCATCAGCGAGCGCGATGGCACCTACAACCTGTACCGCCTGACCCTGAGCGAAGACGGCACGCCACAGGGCGCGCCGGAGCAGCTCACCCGCTTCGAGGGCGACGGCGTCCGCTACTTCACGGTCAGCGCCGACGGCCGGACCATCGCCTTCGAGCGCCAGACCGACCTCTACGTGCTCACGTTTCCCGAGGGCACGCCGCGTCGCCTGGAAATCCAGGTCCCCTACGACGAGCGCTTCGACCCGGTGGAGCGCCACACCTTCACGTCCGACGCCACCGAATACGCGCTCTCGCCCGACGGCCGGTACGTCGCCTTCGTCGTCCGTGGCGAGCTGTTCCTGCGCCGCAACGATCCCGAAGACAACCGCACGGTACGCCTGACGCGCCATCCGTGGCGCGATCGGGATCCCGCCTGGCTCGACGACGCGACGCTCGTGTTCGTCTCGGACCGCGCCGGTCAGTACGACCTGTACCTGCTGCGGGCGGCCGACGCCGAGACCTCCGACCTGTTCGAAAGCCTCACGCACGAAGTGGTGCGTCTGACCGATACGCCGGAGGACGAGCGCGAACCGGTCGTTGCACCGGACGGCCGCCATCTCGTGTTCCGCCGGGGACGCGGCACGCTGCTGCTGGCCCGCGTCGAAGGCGATCGCCTTCAGATCACACGCACGCTGCTCGACGGCTGGGCCACGCCTGAAGACGTCGCCTGGAGTCCCGACAGCCGCTGGATTGCCTACAGCCTGCCCGACCTCGATTTCAACACCGAGGTCTACATCCAGCCCATCGACGGAAGCCGTCCGCCCGTCAACGTCAGCCAGCACCCCAGGCCCGACACGCACCCGGTCTGGAGTCCTGACGGCTCCAAGCTCGCCTTTCTCTCGCCGCGCAGCTCTGGCGACGTGGACGTGTGGTTCGCCTGGCTGCGCCGGGCCGACTGGGAGCGCACCGAAGAAGAATGGGAGGCGCTGGAAAAGCAACCCGACCGTAAGCGCCGCGACACGCTCACCGGCCCCATTCAGATCGACCTGGAGCGCATCCACGAGCGGCTGCGCCGCGTGACCGCTCTGCCCGGCAACGAAGCCGAGCTGGCCGTTTCGAAAGACGGCGAAACCTTCTACTTCGTGGCCAACCGGGGCGGCCGCACGCAGGACTACGAGGCCGAAGTGGACCTCTACCGCATCCGCTGGGACGGCTCCGAACTGAAGCGCCTCACCGAGAACGACACGGATCCCCGCCAGGTGCGGCTCAGCCGCGACGGCAAGTATTTGTTCTTCCTGCGACCCTCGGGCCAGCTCGTGCGGCTCAATCCGGAGAACGGCCGCCAGGAAACGCTGCGCTTCGAAGCGCGCATGGAGATCGACTATCGCGAAGAGCGCCGCCAGATCTTCGAGGAAGCCTGGCGCGCGCTGGCGCAGAGCTTCTACGACCCGCAGTTCCACGGCGTCGACTGGCGGGCGCTTCATGACAAATACCTGCCCTGGGCGCTGCAGGCGACCACGAACCGGGACTTCCGCGACGTCTTCTCCTGGATGCTCGGCGAGCTGAACGCCAGCCACCTGGGCATCTACGGTCCCGATCGGGCCGAGACGCAACGCGAACGCACCGGCCTGCTCGGCGTGGAGGTCGAGCCCGTGCCAGACGGTGTGCGCATCCGGCACGTCGTGCCGCGCTCACCGGCCGATCGCGAAGAAAGCCGCCTGCACGTGGGCGAGGTCATCACGACCGTCGACGGCACACCCGTGGCCGAGGTGGACAACTTCTACCGCCTGCTGGTCGATAAAGTGGACGCGCGCGTGCGGCTGACGGTGCGCACGTCGGACGGCCGGACCCGCACCGTAGTCATTCGCCCGGTCGGTTCTCTGAACGAAGCCCTCTACGAAGAATGGGTGGCCATGCGGCGCGCGCTGACCGAGCGCTACAGCAACGGCCGGCTGGGCTACATCCACGTACAGGGCATGAACTGGCCCAGCTTCGAGCGCTTCGAGCGCGAGCTGGTGGCCAGCGGCCAGGGCAAAGAAGGCCTGATCATCGACGTGCGCTACAACGGCGGCGGCTGGACGACCGACTACCTGCTGACCGTGCTGACCGTCCGTCGCCACGCCTACACGATCCCGCGCGGGGCTGCCGAACGGCTGGATCCGCCCGACCGCCGCGCGTTCCGCGCCCACTACCCCTTCGGCGAGCGGCTGCCCTTCGCGGCCTGGACGAAACCCGTGGCTGCCCTCTGCAACCAGAGCAGTTTTTCCAATGCCGAGATCTTTTCCCACGCCTTCAAGAACCTGGGGCTGGGGCCGCTGGTAGGGGTTCCCACCTTCGGCGCGGTCATCTCGACCGGCGGCGTGGGGCTCATCGACGGCTCGTTCGTCCGCCTGCCGTTCCGCGGCTGGTTCGTTTACGCCGACGACACGAACATGGAGAACGGTCCGGCCGTACCTGACATCCTCGTCGAAGAAGCGCCCGACAGCAAAGCACGGGGCGAGGATCCCCAGCTCCGGGCGGCCGTCGAAGCGCTGCTGACCCGCATCGACGCCCAGAGCACCGAGGAAACCCACTAAAACCGCAGATAAACCATGCCTTCGCGAATCAAACTCATCCTGTTCGATATGGACGGCGTGCTGGTGGACGTGTCGCGCTCCTACCGGCGCGCCATCGAGGAGACGGTCGAGCACTTTACGGGACGCAAAATCACTCCGGCCACCATTCAGCGCTACAAAAACGCCGGCGGCTTCAACGACGACTGGAAGCTGACGCACACGATCATCCTCGACATCGGCATGCAGGTGCCCTTCAGCCGGGTAGTGCAGGAGTTCCAGCGGCGCTACCGGGGGGAGCACTGGGACGGCTTCATCGCGCAGGAGCCGCCCCTGATTCAGACGCAGACGCTCCAGCACCTGCGCCGCCAGGGTTATCTGATGGGGATCGTCACGGGCCGTCCCGAGGCCGAGGCGCGCTGGACGATCGAACGCTTCGGCTGGCAACCCTACTTTCCGCTGCTGGTAGCCATGGAACACCAGGACGGCCGGGGCAAGCCCGATCCGTACCCGATCCAGCGGGCGCTGGCCATGCTGGAGGCCGTCGGCATGCCGATCACGCCCTCCGAAGCCGTCTACGTGGGCGATTCGGTGGACGACATGATCGCCGCCCAGGCGGCCGGCGTTCTGCCCGTCGGCGTCATCCCGCCCTATCTGGACGCCGAAGCGCACGGGGCCCTGCTACGCGAGCGCGGCGCCCGCTATCTGCTGAACCGCACCGACGAGTTGCCTGAGCTGCTGGCCGAGCTGGAGGCGGCTTCCGTGCGCCGCGCCTCCTGAGATCGGGAACGCAGCACGTGCGTGCGGCGTGTGCAGCGGCGTCGTAGCCGCAACCCGACACGCAGGCGCCCATGAAAATCGCGCTGGCGCAGCTCAATCCGATTGTTGGAGACCTGCAGGGCAACCGCCGCAAGATCGTCGACTTCGCGCACCAGGCCTATCGCCAGGGCGCCGAACTGGTCATCTTTCCCGAAATGTGCGTGGCGGGCTACCCTTCGCAGGACCTGCTCGACATGCCCGCCTTTATCGAGGCCGTTGCCCATACGGTCGAAACGATCGCGCTGGAGGTGCCCCGCGAGCTGGGCGTGATTCTGGGCGCGCCGATCCGCAACGAAAGCCCGGTGGGCAAACGGCTCTTCAACGCGGCCCTGCTGCTGGAAGGCGGACGCATCGTGGCCCGCGTCCCGAAGCGGCTGCTGCCCACCTACGACGTATTCGACGAATACCGCTATTTCGAACCCGGCCCGCCCCAGCCGGTTGTGGAATGGCGCGGTCTGCGCATCGGGCTGCACATCTGCGAGGACATGTGGAACAACGAGGACTGGGCCCCCTACCATCTCTACGACGAAAACCCGATCGACGAGCTGGCGGCTCAGGGAATCGATCTGTTCGTCAACATCAGCGCCTCTCCCTTCTCGCTGGGCAAACACGACGAGCGCAGCCGGATCATCGAGGGCATCTGCCGCGAGCACGGCGTGCCGTTTGTCTACGTGAACCAGGTGGGCGCCAACACCGAATTGATCTTCGACGGCGACAGTCGGGTCCATGCCCCGGACGGCTCCATCCTGCTGTGTGCGCCCTCGTTTCAGGAAGCGCTGCTCATCTGGGACACTGAAGCCCACCATGCGCCCTACGTACACCGGCGCACCGAGATCGAAGACCTGCACGATGCGCTGGTGCTGGGCATCCGGGACTATTTCTACAAGACCGGCGCCTTCGAAAAGGTGGTGCTCGGACTTTCCGGCGGGATCGACTCGGCCGTCACCTGCGCGCTGGCCGTTGCCGCGCTGGGACCGGAACGGGTCGTCGGCGTGGCCATGCCCTCGAAGTACTCCTCGCCCGAATCGGTAGAAGACGCCCGCCAGCTTGCCGAAAACCTGGGCATCACGTTTTACATCCTTCCGATCATGCCGGCCGTCGATGCCTTTCGGGAAATGCTGCGCCCGGTCTTCGACGACCTGCCGGAAGACGTGACGGAGGAGAACATCCAGGCGCGCGTGCGTGGCGTGACGCTCATGGCCCTGTCGAACAAATTCCGCTACCTGTTGCTCTCGACGGGCAACAAAAGTGAGATGGCCGTCGGCTACGTGACGCTCTACGGCGACACGAACGGCGGACTGGCCGTACTGGCCGACGTGTACAAGACGCAGGTCTATCGCCTGGCCCGTTACATCAACGCCCGGGCGGGCCGCTACGTCATTCCCGAGCGCATCCTGACCAAGCCGCCCTCGGCCGAGCTGCGTCCGGGCCAGAAAGACACCGACTCGCTCCCGCCCTACGAGGTGCTGGACGTGATCCTGCAGCGCTACATCGAACGCCGGGAGGAGGTCGATGAGATCGTGGCGGCCACCGGGTTCGACCGGGCGCTGGTGGCCGACATCCTGCGTCGCGTGGACCGCAACGAGTACAAGCGGCGCCAGACGCCCCCGGGTCTGCGCGTAACGGGCAAGGCGTTCGGGATCGGACGCCGCCTGCCCATCGTCATGCGCTGGAATCGGGCCGTGCTCGAGGAGGTGCGCCGCAACCACACGGCGGCCCTGCAAACCCAGTCGGAGCGCACGTCATGATCGCCTACGTGTCGGGCAAGCTGGCGTCCAAGAAGCTGACCGAGGTGGTGGTAGACGTCCACGGCCTGGGCTACCGGCTTCTGATCCCCACGTCCACCTACGAGGTGCTGCCGGAAGTCGGTGCGCCGGTGCACCTGCTGACGCACTATTACGTGCGGGAAGATGCCGTGCTGCTGTTCGGATTTGCGACCGAGGCCGAGCGCACGCTGTTCGAGGTGCTGCTGGGCGTGTCGGGCGTCGGCCCCCGGCTGGCGCTGGCGGCCCTGTCGGC
>Ga0068683_100634_pt1 | contig 11600 bp, 10 predicted proteins | sample CeladaPassaB1F02_FD_62230 | JGI IMG/M metagenome (GOLD analysis project Ga0068683, IMG submission 62230) | Cellulose-adapted microbial communities from the Joint BioEnergy Institute, USA - Passage B1F02 | ecosystem: Engineered > Bioreactor > Continuous culture > Unclassified | place: USA, Joint...
GCGCCAGATGACTGGCCCGGAGCACGAGGACGAACCACCAAAAGGCCGCAGCGAGCGCCAGATAGAACGGCTCGCCACCGATCGAGCTAGTTGCGAACAGGCGGAAAGCTGTTACGACAACGGTCAAAAGCAGCGCGAAGACGGCGAGCTCGGCCAACGCACCCGACCCGCCCCCGTGTCGTCGGATCAGCAGAGCTCCCCACCGCGGACCGACAGCCACTGCCAGAGGGAGGCCGGCGGTCACCAACGCCACGTATAGAGCGGTCTCGGCTGGCTGGCGCTGGGAGAATCCCGGGAGCCCCTCGATCGGCTGCGGGGCGACCAACGCCAGAACAGTGGCTATGACAAGGCAGGCGAAGCCAGCGAGAAGCAGCAACGCTGCCGCGAGGCTGACCCCGAGGTGACGCGCGTCACGGTCGCGGTCGCTGGGCACGCCTGAACCTGACGCGAAGGCGGGAGCAGGTGCGCGGGTTGGACTCGCAGGGTTCGACATTCACAGTGGCCCGGGAACCCGAGAAAGACGTTCCCCAGCCGGCCATCTCCAACGGGGGCTTGTCGGCTCCGCTCATCGTAGCCGGCGCTTGCCCGCGAGGCTAGGACGTGGCATCGTTGTGGATACGACCACCGTGAGCCATCGGTGGCCGTCCCTCTGCCAGGCCACGACGGCCCGGCCGTAGCCCCGTTCCCAACCCGATATGCCCCCCCACCTACGTTCCACACGAGCGCCCTTGCCCCGTTTCACGCGCCGTCGTGTGCCTGTGCGTCGCCGCGAGGACGCACCCCCCGATGCCGCGGTCCGGCGTGCGCTGCCCGGCAAGGTCGTCTGTGTCATGCCCGCTCGCAACGCAGCCCGAACGCTCGAGCGCACAGTTCATGCGATCCCTCCCGAGTGGGTCGACGAGATCGTCCTGGTCGACGACGGGTCGAGCGACGGGACGGTGGAGCTCGCCGAACGCTTGCCGCTGCGTGTCGTGCGCCACCCACACAACGCCGGCTACGGAGCCAACCAGAAGACCTGCTATCTCGAGGCGCTGAAATTGGGCGCCGACGCGGTCGTGATGCTCCACCCGGATGGCCAATACGAGCCGTCGCTCATCGGCGCGATGGTGGAGCCCATTCTTGCCGGCGAGGCGGATCTCGTCCTCGGTTCGCGCCTGTTACGCCGCGGCATGGCGCGGGCCAACGGCATGCCGATGTGGAAGCTCGTAGCCAACAGAATCCTGACGACCTTCCAGAATCTGGTCATGGGCACCGACTTGACCGACGCCCACACCGGTTATCGTGCCTACTCACGCCGCTTGCTGCTGACCGTTCCCTGGCTGCGCAATTCACTCGACTTTAGTTTCGACTCGGAGTTGCTGTACCAGGCCGCTCACTTTGGCATGAGAATCACGGAGGTGCCCGCACGCGGCCGCTATTTCGAGGATGCATCGTCGGTCGGATTCCGCACCGGGAGTGTGTACGGAATGAAGACAGTATGGACGGGCATGCGCCTCGTATTGCACCGTGCTGGTCTCGTGCCCTGCCGCAAGTTCACGTGTGAACCGATCGCCCAGTCGTGAGGAGCTGACGCCGATGGCACTGGCGCTGAAGGAACGGATAGTGACTGGAGAACGAGCGGTGACGGCCGAAGGAGGATTCAACCCTTCGTGGCAGCGCCACACCGCCGAGTACAAGTTGGCAGCCCCGTTTCTCCCGCACGGCAAGATCGTCGATGTCGGTTGCGGGGTCGGTCACGGTACCCGCTATCTCGAACCGCGCGACAGCGTCGGTGTCGACATCGACCCGCAGGTGCTGGCCGGTCAGTCGCGCCCAACCGTCGTCGCGGATATGCGCGCGCTTCCGTTCAGCGCGGGGACATTCGACGGCGCGATCTCGGTGCACGCGATCGAACACGTGCCCGATCCAGAGCGCGCGATCGCCGAGCTCCGGCGCGTGGTCCGACCCGGCGGGGTGGCTTGCGTCTGGACACCGAACAGGCTCACGTTCGGCGTTCCAGACGAAATTATCGATCCTTACCACTACGTTGAATTCGCACCTGACGAGCTGCGTGCATTAGCCGAGCTAGCATTCGACCGTGTCGAAATCTACGGGTTGTTCGCTTCCGATCGCTACATGGATATTCACAACACCGAACGTGTTCGGCTCCAGCGCCTCCTTGCTCTCGACCCGTTGAAGATACGGAAGCTGATACCGCGGCGCATACGTCAACGGCTGTACGACTGGCAGCTCACACGGTCGCGGGCGACGCCACATCCGAACGCGTCAGCCATCACCGTCGACGACTTCTACCTCTGCGATCAGGATCTCGACGAGTGCCTCGACGTGCTGGCCGTGTGTCACGCCGGCGAGGCCACCACGGCCAATGGAGGCAGGCGATGAGCGAGACATCTCCCATTACCACCAGCCCTACCGACGAACGAACGCTCTTCGGTATCGATCCTTACGCTCACGATCCGACTCGCTGGGCCACCTCGATGGCTCATCATGCCGAGCTGCTCGTTCCGTGCCTCGACGCAGCTCGACCGGGGCGAATCGCCGAGATAGGCGCTTTCGCTGGTGACTTGACGCGTCTCTTGTTGGCGTGGGCTGAGAGTCGCGGAGCACATGTCGAGGCGATAGATCCAGCTCCTCAGCCGTCGCTCGAGCAGCTTGCGCGGGAGTCATCCGCGCTCACGCTCGTCCGCGAGCCGAGCCTCCAGGCTCTGACCGAGCGCGAGCTTGCCGACGCGATCGTGATCGATGGCGATCACAACTACTACACGGTGTTCCACGAGCTCACAGCCATTGCGTCGCGGGCTGGCGAGCCGTTCCCGCTCTTGTTCTTTCACGATCTGTGCTGGCCTCACGGTCGGCGCGACGACTACTTCGATCCCGCGGCGATCCCCGCCGAGTACCGCCAGCCCCTTGTCGGCCCAGGGCAGGGAATATTCCCCGGCGATCCCGGAACACGCCCTGACGGCCTGCCGTATCCGAAATCGGCCGCTCGCGAGGGTGGCGAGCGCAACGGTGTGTTGACAGCTGTAGAGGACTTCGCCGAGCACCATCCCGAACTGCGGCTCGTCGTGGTACCGGTGTTTTTTGGCTTCGGTGTGATGTGGCACAGAGCCGCGCCGTACGCCGACGAGCTCGAACAGCTGCTCTCGCCGTTCGACCGTAACTCACTGCTCGCACGCCTCGAGGGCAACCGTGTTTTGCAACTGGCGCGCCAGCACTCCTATCAAGTCGAGATCTGGCGCCTGACCCGCCTACTGCAAGAGCGCGAACGGGTGCTGCGCCGCCTGCTCGAATCGCGCGCCTTCTCGCTGGCCGAGCGCATCTCGCGCCTGAGGGCACGCCTTGGCATCGGCCGCCACGCGTCGGTAGTGTCGCGCGCGGACGTCAGGCGCGCGCTCGACTTCGACGCCGACGCCGCCACTGATTGACTCGCCTGAGCGGCGCGGTAAGTCGCCACGACAGCGACCCTTCGATGTCCATGAGTTCCGTCTCTAGGGGACGTAGCGCGGCGCGGCCGTGCAGCTGTCGCGTGTGAGCGGCCGACCGCGCCGCCTCCCGTTCCGCTTCGGCCCGCCACGCCCGCTCACGCCAGCGAGCGTCGTCATCGGTGTCGTCGTCTGGGCGGGCGAACCAGTTTGGAGGGGCGAGCGGCCCGCTACTGCCGAAAGCGCCTTCCCACTTGTCAGCTAGAAGCTCGTGAGCGCGTAACCAGGCGTAGTCGTTTTCATCTACTAGCTCCAACGCCCCGTGGAACGTCACGCTGGTCTCAATGACTCGCACACGCCTACCGGCAGAGCGTGCCTGCAGCGAGATGTCGACGTCGCAACCGTGCCCGGCGGGCAAGCTCTCGTCAAAGCGGAGGTTACGGACGGCCCAGGGCGACAGAACGAGCAGCGATCCTTCCACTACGTCGACATCCGCAGGCGCCGGAGCGGGTCGGAAAGGTAACCAGCGCGGCAGTTCCCCACCACCGTGCTCTTGATAGCGAAGTGTGACGTCCGCCGACACGACCCGTCCTGTCCACCACGCTGGCGAGAGCGGACGTATCGACCCTGTGACACCGATCAGACCTACTTCTGGTTCGGACTGCAGGACGTCACGTACCCGTTGGCACAGATCGCCGTCTGTAATCTCAAGATGCGGGTGGACGATCACGAGCGCTTCCAGATCTTCCCGTTGCGCGGCGAGATCTGCGAGAAGGTTCAAGTTGCGCGCTCGGTTACGCATTGCTCCGATCAGGTGCACTTCCGAATCAGGCTCGGCAGCGCGTTCGAACCCTCGGGCCGCGTACGACTCGAAGGCCAACGTGTCCTCTATGGCACATCCAAAGGCGATCATGACATGTCCCGTTGGTGTGCTTTCCCCTCCTGCCGAGAGGCGACAAGCTCACGACTAACTACCGCCGTTTCTGCGACCTCGCCATCTCCAGCCACGTTGTGCTCGCCGAGGCCTGGCCCTAGCGACGGGTTTGGCCCTGCCGACGCTTCCAGCAGCTTCTCGTCACCAGATGCTGTCGTGCCGGTGAGAGCTGTCGCCGCTTGCTTAACACGCCGCCAGCAGTTGCCCACGGCCCGCACGGGAGCGGTGATACGCCAACCGATGCTCGTACGTGCGTTGCGGACGGCGCGCTCGAGATCGCATCTCCGTGCGGCGGCATCCATCTCGTACGCGTATCCCGTTGCGTGCGCGATGTCGCGCTCGGCCTCGGCCCTGCGCGCCCGTTCTCGCCACCGCCCTGGGCCCGCACCGACACGCGGCATACGCCCGTACCACTTCTTGACAACCGCGACGTTGGCCTCCACCCAACCATCTAGGTCCGAAACGAGGTTCAACGAGTGATGATGGATCGCTCGAAACGCGGCCGCTCGAACCTTGAAGCCGCGCTCGCGAACTTGCAGACAAAAGTCGAAGTCGTAGCCATGGAAAGTCCCGATCGAGCTGTCGAACCTGATCTGTCGAACGATTGCCGGCGTGAGACAAAGAAGGAATCCGTCGACCGTGTCGACATCCCCCTCGCGCGAGTACGGTGATCCTGTTGCTCGATCCCAGGAAAAGCCGTCGAGCGCACCACCCCCGTGCTCGGGATAGCTGTGCCGGAAGGCCGCCATCCGCACCGATCCTTCCCACCATGCGATCGACCGCACATCCAGCGCTCCGACGCAGCCGACGACGCCGATCTTCGGATCCGAGGCGATGACTGCCCTCAAGCGACTGCAGAAGTCTTCGTCGACGATCTCGGTGTCCTGGTGAAGCAACACCAGGCACTCGAGGTTCGGCAATGCCGCCGCCTCGTCGAGGATCGCGTTGTAACTGTCGAATATCGACCCGACCGCGTCACGCTCGAGCACCACGGAGTCGGGTTCCGCCACGCGTCGGATTCCCGAAAGCGCACAGCGCTCGTAGGTGGCGCGGTCAGTTATCGATACTCCGAAAGCGATCACGGTAGGGCCGACGGGGTTCCAGTTCCGGTCGAGATCTCTCGGTCACGATAGTTGTCCGGCCTGGCAAGCGCAAGCTTGGTGACGACACCTCGAACTTGCACGGCCAGCTGCCACGCCGATATGATCGTGATGACCCTTCGTACCCTCATCCCTGTTCAGGTCGTATGTGGAATGGAAAGACGATATCCGTAGTTCTTCCGACGTACGCGGAGAAACTTTCGATTCGCCGTGTAATCGAGGGGTTCGTAGAAACTGGTGTTGTCGACGAGATCGTAGTCATCGACAATAACGCCGAGCCGGGAACCCGTGAAGCGGTAGCGGCAACACCGGCACGGTTGGTCCGCGAGCACCAGCAAGGGTACGGATACGCCGTTCGTCGTGGTCTACTTGAAGCGGATGGAGATCTCGTCGTAGTCACCGAACCGGATGGGACATTCCTACCCTCCGACATCCACAAGCTTCTCATCTATAGCGACGAATGCGACGCCGTGTTCGGAACGCGCACTACACGGAATTTTATTTGGAAGGGCGCTAACATGCCGCCGCTGTTGAGGTGGGGCAACTGGGGCGTCGCAAAGCTCGTTGAGATGCTCTTCAACACAAACCATCTCAGCGATGTCGGCTGTACCTACAAGCTGTTTCATAAGGATCTCGCCCGCCATGTCGCGCGAAACATGATGATCGGGAGCAATCATGCAGCTATCGAAATCATGTTGCTCGTGATCGCGTCGCGAGCTTCTTTCATCGAACTACCGGTCAATTACTTGCCACGGGTCGGAAAGTCGTCGGTCACCGGAAACCACCTGGTCGCGATAGGGCTCGGTGTACGGATGGTGAGGGAGATTTTGCGCTTCAAGGTGTCTCGCTCGGTTCCGCCCTATCGCCGGAAGCGGGTGTCACCGGCCGTCGTGGCGAGCCACCTGTCGTGACTCCACGTCAGCGAGCACCAGCGCTGGCCTTCCCGCATTTCCTTGCTCGTGCTCGTTCGGTGGCCGAGCCCCACTGCTGTCGCCGATCGCGTCACAGCTGTACGCGCGACTTGCCGCCCCGTGCCGTTCGTCTAGCCCCTATGTGAGAAAAGCGTCGCTGTGTGTCACGCCAGAGCGTGCGGATGCAACGGTCATGAGCTCTGGCGCGCACGCGACAGGACGAACAGCCGAATCTTCAGCAAGCCGCCCTGCGAGTCGTAACGCCTCTCGATGCGCCAGCCCGACTGTGTGAACAAGCCCGCGAGGCCCTGCCGGGGGACGTTCGCACCCGCTGTCCGCAGCCACTCTGGATTCACCTTGAAAACAGGCGTCACCCAGAAAACCCGCCCCCCAGCGGGGAGATCTCTCGCCAGACGTTGCAACACTTCCATCGGCGATGGCCGCACATCGCCCAGCCCGAATGGCCGATCGCGCACCTCGGGTGCCCCGACGCGCACAGTAAAGATCGGAACGTGATCGATCGTATCCGCGACGCTTGCGGGTCCCGGGCTGAGAACAGCGGTTCCATCCACCAACACGTCACGTGGGCCCGCCTCGCTGTCGACGACACGCAGCACCTCGCTGACGCGCGGGCGGCCACGATCTCGGAGCGCTGTCAGCGCTCCGCCTGTAACGAAGCACACGACAACGCCGCCGACCGCTAACGCGCGCGCGCGACCGCGGGGAGCCAAGGCCACCAGCGCTAGCGTCACGGCCAGAGCAGGCCACGACGCTGCGAGGTTGCGGGGCCCGTACACGTTCGAGCCCACAAGGGAGACCAGCAAGGCAAGCACCGGATTCGCTAGCGCCAGCATCACGGTGAGCGCTACGGGCGATCGCAAGTCGAAGCGCACCTGGCGGATAAGCGAATACGCGCCGACGCCCAGGCCCACCGCGAGTGCCCCTACCGCCGGCCAGCCAGGAATCGTTCCGGGCGGGTTAGCCGCGTAGGGGTACCCGATCGACCAGTGTGTCCAATGTCGAACTAGCGAGTCGATGTCCAGCGGCGTGAGCGCGGACAGGATGTCGGTGGTCCAGGAGTTTTGGTCGCGGAGCACGCTCGGCACCCATGGCGCGAAGAGCAGAGCTGCGCCCCCGTTCGCTGCTAACACCTTGACTCTTGCCGCCGGGCAGGCCAACAACGCCCAAACAGCGAGCACGATGAGTGTAAAGATCGCTGTGTAGTGTGAGTACATCGCTCCAGCAACACAGAGTGCGTACCCCACCCACCACAGGATGCGCTGCGTGTGGACGGCCCGCCATAGCGAGACCGTGGACAGAGCGACGAGCAACATCATCACCGCGTATGCACGTGCCTCCGTCGAGTAGTACAGCTGGAAGGGCGCGACAGCCACGATCGTGGCCGCTAGAAGTCCGACCGATCGACTAGCGATGTCGCGCCCCCACACGTAAACGACCGGTATCAGCAGCAGGCCCGCGATCAGCGAAGGTAGGCGCATCATTTCGGCAGAGTGGCCGAACCAAGAGGCGATACGCGCAAGCACGAAAAAGAGGGGCGGGGTGATTTCGGCGTCGGTGCTCACCAGCCGTATGACACCCGCAATCGATTGCGGTGATGTCACATCCCACCACGTAGCGAGCTCATCACCGAAGAGGTCCTCGCCGATCAGCCGTAAGCGCCACCAAGCGCCAACGAGAAGAACCACTCCAAGACCGAGCGCGTGCATCGCCCGCGCCCTAGGTCGCGAAGGAGTCGGTGCCCCGTTCGACCGCTGCGGCACCGGCACGGAATCGCCAGGCAGAGTTGCGAACGACGATCCGGACGACTCTGAGGGGGCAGCTGGTTTCGGCATCGTGCTCAACGTCGCGCCATGCTAGACGGCCGCGGCGAGCCGCGCTAGGTATCGCGTACCGGTCAGGCTGCCCCTTTCCGCGGGCACGCGTCCTAGCGATGCTGCGAGGTGACTCCGCGTCTAGCGCCCTCCGATTCGAACGTCTAGGCTAGTTCTGTCGAGCTTGTCACCCGCCGCCTGTGAGCCGGTATCGCGCACCCATCGGGCCCCCAATGGACACGATCTCCCACCGCACCCGCACATACGTCGCTAGCAGAGCATGAGTCGTCCGCCCGCGATCCAGGTCGAAAACGTCTGGAAAACCTTCCTCGTTCCCGAACAGCGCATCGACACCTTGAAAGAACGTGCGGTGCGTCCCTTTCGAAAGGTCTCGCACCGACGGTTCGATGCCTTGAAGGGTGTCTCGTTCGAAGTACTCGACGGTGAGTTTTTCGGCATCGTCGGCCAAAACGGCTCCGGCAAGAGCACACTACTCAAAATCATGGCGAGCATTTACAAGGCCGATCGCGGCGTGGTGCGCGTCGCCGGCCGGGTCGCTCCCTTCATCGAGCTCGGCGTCGGCTTCAACCCCGAGTTCACGGCCAACGAAAACATCGAGATCAACGGGGTGCTTTTGGGCCTCACACGCCGCGAGGCCCGTGCCCGTGCCGACCGGATAATCGACTTCGCCGAGCTTGCCGACTTTCGCGATCTTAAGATCAAAAACTACTCGTCGGGCATGATGGTACGGCTTGCGTTCGCGATTATGGTCGAGGCCGATGCCGACATCATGCTCATCGACGAGGTGTTAGCTGTAGGCGACGCCGGTTTTGCGCAGAAGTGCGTAGATGTCTTCCGCGCACGGAAGCGAGCCGGTCGTACCGTCGTGCTAGTCACTCATGACATGTTGACGGTCCAGTCGATGTGCGACCGCGCTTTGGTGCTCGACGGCGGTGAAGTTCGCTACCTGGGCGATCCCGACGAGGCAGCCCGCCACTACCTCCGCATCAATTTCCAACGACCCGGCCAGGATGCTTCTGATAGCAGCCCGGACACGGATCACGCCGACGGAGCCGGCTCCTCGCTCCAAGCCACGCTTCCCCAACAGGACCTCGTCACGCTGGTGCGCGCGCGCCTCGGGCGCGATCGCCCCCAGCGTAACCTCGAGGTCGGGGATCCGCTCGACGCCGAGATCGTCCTGCGCGCACAGCGCGAACTGCGCAACCCGCTGTTCGGAATCCAGCTGTTCAACGACGATGGCGTCCTGCTTCTCCGTCCCCCCCGCTGGCGCCTCGAAAACCACGAAGAGACACCACAAGTGCAGCCAGGCACCGAGCTTGTGATCCGCTTTAGCACACAGAACGTCCTTTCCCCGGGTCGCTATCACCTCGACTGCTGGGTCGCCAGCGACCTGGGTCGCAACGAGCTAGCCGTACAGGCCCTACGGCCGCTGTCTTTCGTAGTGTTCGGCATGGCCGAGCGAGGTCCCGTTTTGAACCTTGACTGCAGGTGTTCGGCAGCACTGGTGCCCTCAGCCAAGGCGAACGGAAGCTCGCAATCAGCCCCACCTGTCGACGCGACTACGCAATAGGGACGATCCATAGTAACCGAGCGCCAAGTGGCGACATCCCCCACCCACCTTCGTCAAGATACAGAGGCCCAACCCACACGGTTGGAATCCGAGCACGCTAACACTCCCGTGCTGCGAGAGGTCCGTGGCCCAACAGCTTTGGGAGGAGGCGGGCTGAGGCGCAGTCTCGAGCTGCTCTGGATACTAGCGCGCTACGATTTCAAAAAGACGTACCACGGGACTGTGCTCGGCTACCTCTGGTCGGTGTTTCGCCCGTTCCTCTTGTTCTCGGTTTTGGTTGCGGTTTTCACGCAAGTCTTTAGAGCTGGGTCGGGTGTACCGCATTACCCGGTGATGCTGCTTCTCAACATAGTTTTGTTCAACCTATTTACCGAGGCTACAACGATGGCCGTCGGATCGATCGTGGGCCAAGAGTCGATCGTGCGAAAAACCGAGTTCCCGCGAGCGGTAATTCCTCTTTCTGTGGTCTTGACGAGCACATTGACGTTCGCCTTGAACATGCTTGTCGTTTTCGCGTTCATGCTGGCGTGGGGCCTCGAGCCTAGGCTGTCATGGCTCGGAATACTGCCGCTTGTCGGCCTGCTGCTCTTCATCACTGCATCGGTTTCGTTGATACTCGCATCGCTATACCCACGCTTCCGCGACACTGCGATCATCTGGTCGGTGTTAAGCACCGTCTTGTTCTACGGAAGTCCGGTTCTCTATCCTGCGGAAATCGTCCCGGCTCCGCTCGCGCACGTGATCCAAGCTAATCCTCTGGCACCGATCTTGGAGCTCGCACGCGTGTGGATGATCGACCCCAACGCACCGACACCTGTGGAGCTCGCTGGCGGCGCACCGTGGCTGGCAATCCCGATCGCTGTAACGCTGCTGCTCGGCGCTGCGTCGATCTTCATTTTCAACCGCGAGGCTCCGCGGATCGCGGAGAGCCTGTAGAGGCGCTTCCCGTCAGAGCGGTGGCGTCGGCGGCGAGGAGCGCGCGGAGCTCGTGCCGCACCGGTCAAGTCGGGACGCGACCCGTAATACGGCGTGCCCGGGCGGCGAGCCAGCGGAGCGGCCGGGTGATCGTCCAGCTCAGGGAGGTCTCGTAGCTCGTACACGCATGCTCGAGCGCGGCGACACGCTCCCGGAGCCGCGCGATTTCGTCGTAGAGAGCCTCGGCACGCTGGCCCGCGGCCCGGAGCCAGGCCTCGGTCGACAGCAACTGCTCTTCGTAGGCTCGCACGCGGACAGCGAGCTCGGCTTCGTGCGCGGTCGGTATCGCGGGAGTCGGAGGCAAGACGAATCCGCGGTGGTGCGGATCGAGTATCGACCGCAGACGCTCGTCGGACGCGATCGCCTCGTCGAGGTCTTCTTCAGATTCTTCGGTCGCACCGTCCAGTACACACGCGGGTTGCGAGCGTGACGCTGCTCCCGATCCCTTGCGCCACCGCACGCAGGTCCAGTCCACCGCGACTATTTCGTCCTCGATTCCGCGCTCGGCACGAAATTCATCGACAGCTCGCCGGCACTCGTCCACCAGGTGATAGTCGTCGACAATCACGAACCCGCCATCGGCGAGGTCGTCGTAGAGCGCCTCGAGACAGGCGCGGGTAGCCGAATACGTGTCACCGTCTAGCCGGAGCAATGCCCATCGACGTCGGCCGGTGAGGCTCGCCAGCGTGTCCTCGAAGAATCCCTCGACGAACTCGATACCTGTCGTGTAGCCGAACCGCTCGAAGGTCCTCTCGACCTCCGCGCGAGGCACCGCCAGGTACTCGTACTCCTTCAGGAAACCCTCGAGCTCTCGCGACTCTTTCGCACCACTCGT
>Ga0068683_100648_pt1 | contig 11363 bp, 10 predicted proteins | sample CeladaPassaB1F02_FD_62230 | JGI IMG/M metagenome (GOLD analysis project Ga0068683, IMG submission 62230) | Cellulose-adapted microbial communities from the Joint BioEnergy Institute, USA - Passage B1F02 | ecosystem: Engineered > Bioreactor > Continuous culture > Unclassified | place: USA, Joint...
CGTGCAACTGGCCTGGGCGCTGGCGCATCGACCCAACCTGCTGCTCATCGACGAATTCGCCGCACACCTCGATCCGCGCACGGCCGCCCGCGTGGGACGCAAACTCGCCGAACTGGCCCGCCGCTACGGGATCACGCTGGTGCTGGTGACGCACCGACCCGAACTGCTCCGCGTACTGGAGCCCGACACCATCTACATGGTCGGTTATGGCACGCTCTTTCGGGCCGACGAACTGCCCGAACTGGGCCTGTTCATTCGTGAGCCGTACGCCAGCTTCGTTGTGGAGGGCAAAAAGACCTGGGAGATCCGGAAGCACCCCACGCGCGTGCGTGGCCGCATCGGCATCATCAGCGGGGGCAAGCTGATCGGCACGGCCGAAATCCGGGAAACGCGCGGGCCATTTTCCGTGGAAGAACTCCGGGCGCACGCCGACAAGCACCTGGCCGACACCGAAACGCTCGAAGCCTACGCACAGGGGCGTCCGCTCTACGCCTGGGTCATGGAGCGCGCCCGCCGGCTGGATCGACCCATGCCGGTTCGGCGGCGACCCGGCCACCAGCTCTGGGTGCGGTTGCGCGCCGAAAAGCAGCAGGACGCGTCCGATCAGGACGAAAGCGCCGGGGCTTCGACCGACACCTCCTTGGGCAAACAGAGGTAGGGTTTGACCACGTAACGGGCCAGCGCGTCGATGGCGGTCGCCTCGGTCGTACGCGAAAGCTCGCGAATCTGATCGTCGCGGTCGATGACGGGAATCGGGTCGGCGTCGGTCTCGTAGGCCGTGTGCTCCGAGGCGTCGGCCGTCAGGTAGTAGGGGGCTGCTTCGTCGGCCAGCGCGGCCGGGACGATCCCTTCCTGCACCAGCCATCGGGCCACCCGCTCGTGCCAGGCCGCCAGTTGCGCTTCGGAGGGCGGTGCGGCCAGAAACGTGGTGCGGAAAAAGCGGCGGTGAATAAAGCGGCGGCTCAGGTCGGCCAGCACCGGGTCGCGCGCCTGGCTCCACTGCTTCAGGCTGAAGAGCACATCCACATCGTCGAGCTGGCAGAACGTCTCGATCACGTCGTCTCGCTCCAGCGCTTCCGGGGCGCGGAGTGGATGCTCCAGGAAGAAGCGAAGCGCCGGGGAGCAACGGACGGCCGCGTCCTCGTCGCCGCGCTGTAGGAGCGTGCGGGCGCGTCGGATGATGGCCCGCAGCAAGGCGTCGGCGGCCAGCACCGTCTTGTGCAGGTACACCTGCCAGTACATGAGCCGCCGCGCGATCAGGAAGTTTTCCACGGCATAGATGCCCTTCGATTCGATCACGATGCGGCTGTCGGGCCCACCTTCCGTCGGATGCACCCGGAGCGTTTTGATGATGCGCTGCACGCCGACCTTGCCTTCGACCACGCCCGTGTAGAACGAATCGCGACGCAGGTAATCGAGGCGGTCCATGTCGAGCTGGCTGGAGACGAGCTGGTGGAAGAAAGGGCGTTCGTACGCATCGTCGAAGATCTTGATGGTCAGCTCCAGCGCGCCGCCGAAGCGCTCGTTCAGGCGCAGCAGGAGCCGGCGGCTCATGGCTTCGTGCCGGAAGCCCTCGATGAGCTGATGTTCGAGCGTATGGGAAAACGGCCCGTGGCCAATGTCGTGCAGCAGGGCGGCGGCGCAGGCGGCCAGGTGCTCTTCTTCGGAGATGGGCGTGCCTTTTTCCGAAAGGTTGGCCAGCGCCTCCTGCATGAGCGCCATGGCGCCCAGCGCGTGGTTGAAGCGCGTGTGCTCGGCGCCCGGAAACACCAGGTGGCCCAGGCCGAGCTGCCGGATGCGTCGCAGGCGCTGCACCTCGGGCGTCTCGATCAGCTCCAGCAGCAGGTTCTTGGGCACGGAGATGAATCCGTGCACCGGATCCGAGAAGATTTTGAAGCGACTCTGCTTCACGGCCCCGGCCGTCGAGGATGAATGCCTGGCTTCAAAATACGATGGAATGCCCGGAAAAAATCGGACAATTGCCGAAAAATCACGGACGCGTTCAGGTGTCGGGGTCCAAAAGATGGGCGATGTCCCGGCGCCGCAGCAGAAGCATAACCCCCAGGAAAGCCAGCAGTCCTGATCCCAGTTCTTCCAGGCAGAAACGCAGAACGTGCGTTGGCGCTAGGGCATATCGAACGATCTGAATAAATCCAAAGGAGGAAGGAAGCAATTTGTCTGCAGATTGGATGAATGGGGACCCGTTGACGATTTGAAAAAGCATCCAGGATTGCACCACAACCAGGTAGAGAATCGCACAGAGTGCAAGCAGGCCGGGGTATGGAAGTAGTACAAGTCCCAGTAAAAGCCATGAAGCCAGTGCAAAACCAAAGCAGCAGGTAAGCAGTAAGAGGACGTATATGGGGAGGCCGGGGGGCGTCCACAGGACAAGACCAAGCAGACCGACGGCCAGGGATCCGGCGCTCGTCAGCATCAGCAGGATCTGCCAGCGGCGATGCGGGCGCACAAACACCAGGGCCAGCCATGAGGGGCGCAGCCATTCGCTGTAGCTTTGGATCAGTGCAAGTGCCGCAAAGATCACAAAAGCAAGCCCCGATGCAATCAGGCGCGTATCGCCGGAAAGACGGCCCTGGTAGGTTAATCCGACCAGCAGAATGATCAGCCCCACAAACAACCAGAGCACCCACTGTCGCAGGAAAGAGCGAGCAAAGAGTCGAAATATGGCCTGCATAGCTTAGCTTTCCAGATTGCGCACCTTCCAGGTTAACAGAAGCAGTGCAAGAAGCGTGCTCGTGAGCAGCTGCATAAACAGTTCAAATGAGGGCATTGGACCGGTTATACGTGCCTGGGATAACGCAGTGATGGGAGGAATCAAATAGGTGAACAATGTAGCCGGCAAAGCTGCCAACTGGTTCAATAGAAAAGGTTCGCGTAATATTATTATAATATATGTTGCAAAGATAGTAGTTAAAGTTTTTTCAAATATAAGCCAGAATAGTAACGTGTGAGGAAGTAATGCCAGTGCCGGGAGGGTGCGCAGGAAAAGTGTGCGGCCTGTATCCACAGGTGAGATGGACACATCTGAAATCAGAAGATACCAGATACCTGTGAAGCTGAATAGCAGAACAGCTAGCAGAATCCATCCCAGGCCCGCTGCCAGCAGCAGGTTGCCCATCAGAGCCAGGCGTGAGAGCGGACGGCTCAATAGCAGCGGGCGACGTTCCGGGGAGAGCAGGCTCGCCGCCAGTACCGGTCCACCTACCAGCGTGCCGAAATACATGGAATGGCCGACATAGTTCAGCCAGTCGAAAATCGACAGGATACCGGTCGTCAACCCAATGAGCAGGCCGGCCTCCACCAGCAGCAGGAAGCGAACCACCGGCAGGTGGCCGATCCAGCACAGCAGGCTACAGAGTATCCGCATGGTGGTCCAGCAGACGGACGATGACGGTTTCCAGGTCGGTTTCGTCCTGCAGCAACTCCGCGACCGAGCCGACCCGAACCAGGCGGCCCCGGTTCAAAATGGCCACGCGATGGGCCATGCGGGCGACTTCGTCGATCAGGTGCGTGTTCAGAAAGATCGTTTTGCCCGCTTCGTTGAGGCGCCGGAGCAACACGCGAAATTCATGGCGGGCAATGGGGTCCAGTCCGCCGGTGGGTTCGTCCAGAATGAGCAGGTCCGGGTGGTGCAAAAGCGCCTGAGCCAGTCCCAGTCGTTGCAGCATGCCCCGCGAAAATGCTTTGACGGGAGTGCGACGTTCTTCGCGCAGATCGACCCATTCCAGCACCTCGTCGATGCGCTGCTGAAGCGTACGGCCCCGCAGGCCGCTGAGCTCGCCGAAGAAGCGCAGGACCTGCTCTGCCTTCAGGTAGCCGGGTACCGAGAAACGCTCGGGCAGAAACCCGACCGAGGCCCGTGCAGCCGGTTCGGTGGGCGGGCGACCGTTGAGCAACACCTCCCCTGAAGTCGGAAAGAGCAGGCCCAGCGCCAGTTTGACGAACGTCGTTTTACCGGCACCGTTGGGTCCAACCAGGGCAAAAATTTCCCCGGCTTCGACTTCCAGATCCAGACCATCGAGAGCCCGGCGCGTTCGGCGCAGCAGGCCCGTCCGGTACACCTTGGTCAACGCACTTGCTTCGATGACAGGCATTTGGAAGCTTACCATGTGTAGATGTACAAGCGAAGGCCTTCGCGGTCTAAGATATAAACTTTACGATCATGTACTGCCAAGCTTCGGGCTGCGTAGGATAGCTTCCATAAAGTTGCGGGCCGTGTTTCAGGGTAAGAGAAAATCCATAGCCATCGCTGCGGAGTAGATAGGTCTGAAGAAGCTGTCAAAATAAACCATAACGTATCATGTTGTGCTATATCGAAAATAAGGATATCACTTGGGAGCATAATCTGACCGAATAAGGGATCTTCAAATGAATCTTGTTCAGGAGATTTTTGTGGCAAATCTTTTAAAGAAAAATAATTGATTTGATTTGTTTTGTTATCTATTATGGTAATTATATTGATAAAAATTCCTGCTAAAAGTATTTTATCTACGCTTGTGCTTACTAGTTGTAATCCATATAGTGGATGCTTGGGAACGGGTAATTCTAAAGAGTTTATTTTTTTCTTCTTCATTCTTTGTATGAACAATGTTAATTCCATTTGATGATGGCATTGGTACAGCGCTAACAATAAGTTTGTCGTGACTTAGCCAGTCAACGCTGGCTAGAGCAGATGGAAATGTGATAGTTCTCTCAAAAACTGGGTTGGGTTTTAGATAATAAAGTAAAAGATTTCCTGTTTGCATATCTATTGTAGCGAGTAAGGAATCGTCATAAATTGTTAGACTTATTGGACCATGTTCAAACTCACCAGGACCTGATCCTGGCCCCTATAGTGTCAATTAAAGATCCTTCTGGCGACCAACGATAAATTGCCCGACTGTTTCTATCGGCTATGTAAATATATCCAGATTCATCCAGAGCAATGTCGAGCGGATCAAATGTTAATGGGAGTGAAAGGGAATCTTCGGGAATGGGAATTTTTTGATTGTTAAAGTTTATTTGAATAGTTTTTGGGGACGAATACATATCACATTTCATTATAAACACTGTAAAAATGACTAATAATAAAATATATTTTTTTCTATTCATCTTGTTTTTGATTTTATTTGATTTTGTGAATGATAAAATGAAGTCCTGGTACGATAATTTGATATGAAGATCGTACCAGGACTTCGAATGTTTTTTTGAATTTATCGTTTAGCAAAATAGATATCCAATGAAACAGCCCCCGTAACAGAAAGAACGGAGATAGTCACTACTATACATATTCCTGCATTCTTCTTTACAATACTTTAATGCCGCACTGCAAGTTCCTCCCGCAAGAGCAGGAGTGTATAAGGTGAAAATGGAAAACAATAAAAGCGATCCAAGCATACGGATAAACAGGTGACGCATGACACACCTCCTTTGGTTTAGTTATTAGTTAAGTGTTAGATAGCAGAAGTGGCCACTTCTGAAATGGAAGCTAAAAAAAAGAGTTTCTGTCAATATGATTTTAGCTTTTGTTTGAACAGATATTTATATTTTCATTGTATCTTCAAAATTTAAAGATGAGCTTCTTTTCTAACAGAGTGCGTTGTGTGTGCGATAACCCGGCTTTTTCGGACGCTACGGAAGAACCTGGGGTGGGGGTTGTTCGTTTACGGGCGCCGGAGGGGTGCCGGAGCGGTCGAACGGGGCGGTCTCGAAAACCGTTGTGCCCATTGCGGGCACCGAGGGTTCGAATCCCTCCCCCTCCGCAAGGATTTCTCTATAAGCCGTTGATTTTTTAGAGAGCGTAAAGGTTTCTTCCGAGCGTTCCGCTGGAAAAGCCGGTAGGTCAGCGTATCTACCGGCTTTTCGAATTTTTGGCGAGGGTCCCCTGGATTTTGGACATCGCACGTTCGCGACCGCCGCGCCGGACTACGGGGGCGGTGGTCGCAAGGTGCAGCCCCTTCGGCCGTCTGCTCGCGGTGCCCAGCGGAACGGCCTAAGCTGCGACGCCGGCTCCGGCTCGATCGCCGAAGCGATCTGCGCGTAGAAGCAGCACGGACTATTGAAGAAATCTTCCGTCAGGTCGGGCTGTGCGTGTGCCGGCCCGCTGAAAGCCGCGAGCCATGAGCAGCGTTTACTTCGACGTGCTCCGCAACACGCTGGAACGCGCCCGCCGGGGCGGCTATCTCACCACAGAGGCCCAGTTGATCTTCTGGGGCCGCATCTCCGAAGCCTATGGCCGGGGCGATCTCACGCTTGAGGAGCTCGAACGGCTCGAAGCGCTGCTGGAAATCGACCGCCGACGCTACCTGCGCGACCTGGACGTCGCCATGATCGGCGAACCGGAGGAAGACGCATGAGCGGTTCGTTTTACCCGGAGTACGAAGAAGTCATCGAGCGCGCCCGGCAAAAGGGCGTGTTGACGGAAGCCGCCCGGCTCATTCTCTGGGGCCGCATCACCGAAGCTTTCGCGCTGGGCAAGCTCACCTACAGCGAACTCAAGGCGCTCGAAGCACAGCTGGGGATCGACAGCGAGCGCTATCGGCGCGACCTGGACATTGCCCTGAGCGGCGAGCCGGAGGAAGACGGCTGATTAGTCGAGTACGAGGATCTGAAAAGGACGGCCGCATGGTGTGGGACGTGCTGGGCAAGGAGGCGGCCTTGAAGCTGATCCGTGCGGCTTTCCATATCGGCTCGAGGCGCTTGCACGTTAACGCCTGGCCCGGAGCTGGAAGTCCGGGGACTCGTCATGGACGGAGCAGGGCATGGCCGGCTACCATCGGTCCGGATCGAACCACCAGTAGCCGCGCTCGGCCAGCTCCCTGTGCTCCAGAAAGGCGCGAACGTCCGGATCCCTCAGGTGCGGATTTTCCCGAAGCGCCCGGCGCAGTTCCGCCCAGAGCTCAGGCGCTTCATCCTGAGGAACGTCCATCAGCCGGAAGAAGGCCATCATGAGCCCTCCCGGATACCGCTCGGGCTCGAACTCTCGCGCTTCTGCAATGGCTTGTGCTAAAGCCCGGTTTTCTGTCGCCATGTCTCGTTGCGAAACTGGCTGCTGTCGCGTATGGAAACACAACCGCAACACCCACCCGGCCACTTCTGGCTGTTGCCGGCCCACTGAAAACGTACCCGCTTATCCCGTTCAAATGCTGTGGTCAACCTGGCTGTCGATCTGGTGAGCGATTGCAAGATAGCAGCCCCGGACCTGCGTCCAGGATTGCCGTCGTTCGCAGGGACCTATCGGCCGGCTATGGCTTGCAGGCACCGCTGGAGCGACCAGGACCTGATTGACCCGGGAGGCCACCGACCACGTGCTCTTTCAGGAGATAAGGGTACGGTAGCGCCGCCGTTTCCTGGAGGCTGAACGCGATAACAGCCGCCTGCGTCCGAAACCAGCCATTTCACATCAATTACATCGAATGATTTGTTCGGTTTCTGTGAACAATGTTGAAGCGTTTTAATATTATTGTTTGCGATTCTATCGTATGATAGCTTTTCTAAAAATATCCGGTGAGGCAACGCCTGGCTGTTATGCGCATCTCCAGTTCTCGCTATCGGGTGTTTTTAGGAGGCGGGCTGCTCCTGCTGCTGACGGTCCTGCCGTTGCAGGCACAACCTGTGCAGGATCTGCTGCGCGCGCGGATTCTGCTCAATGAAGACTGGCGCTTTTTCAGGTATCCCTCCCGGGCGGAGGCCGACGGGCTGGTCTACGACGTATGGCCGACCTACCGGGTGGACGCAGACACGACCGGAGCGCCGCAGGAGGTGATCGTGCTCAAACCCTGGGTGCTGCCCACCGGCAATCCCTTCATCAGGGATCCGTCCCGACGTTACAGAAGGCCGCCGGGCCATCCCGGAAGCGACTTCTCGTTCGTGCAACCGGACTTCGACGATAGCGGCTGGGAACGGGTAGACCTGCCGCACGACTGGGCCATTCGCGGTCCCTTCGTAGAGCAACCACACCCCGAGGTGGACGGCGGCATGGGCTGGCTGCCCAGTCCGGGGGTGGCCTGGTACCGGAAGAAGATCTTCATCCCGGCCGCCGACTCGGGCCGGACGATCTACCTGGACGTCGAAGGCGCCATGGCCTACGCCATCGTCTGGCTGAACGGCTACCTGGTGGGCGGCTGGCCCTACGGCTACGCTTCCTGGCGCGTGGATCTGACGCCATACGTTCGCTGGGGCGCGGAAAACCAGCTCGCCATCCGGCTCGAAGTGCCGCCGCGCTCGTCGCGCTGGTATCCCGGCGGGGGGCTGTACCGCAACGTCTGGCTGGTCAAGACGCATCCGGTGCACGTGGCGCAATGGGGCGCGTTCGTGCGCACGCCCTACGTCTCGACCGACTCGGCCACCGTCGCCCTGGACGTTACCGTCGAAAACCGATGGGCCCGGGCCGTCTCGGTGCGCATTACGACAGAGATCTTCGAGCTGGGCGAAGATGACCGGCCCCGGGGCGATGCCGTCGCTGCATTGCCGCCCCGACAGGTGCGGGTACCGGCGCAGGGACAGGCCACGGCGTCCGGCATGGCGACGGTTCGGAACCCGAAGCTATGGGGGCCTCCGCCCACGCAGACGCCCCACCGCTACGTGGCCGTCACCACGCTGTGGCTCGATGGTCGCCCCGTCGATCGTTACGAAACCCGCTTCGGCATTCGCTCACTGCAATTCGATCCGGAGCGCGGGCTGCTGGTCAACGGCGAGCGCATCGAAATCAAAGGCGTCAACCAGCATCACGACCTGGGTCCGCTGGGCGCGGCCTTCAACCGAAGAGCGGCCGAGCGCCAGCTCGAACTGCTGCGTGAGATGGGGGCCAACGCCATTCGTACCGCCCACAACCCGCCGGCTCCCGAGTTGCTGGAGCTTACCGACCGTATGGGCTTCCTCGTGCTCGACGAGATCTTCGACGTCTGGGAGATGAAAAAAACGCCGCTCGACTTTCACCTGATCTTCCCGGACTGGCACGAGCAGGACCTGCGCGCTTTCATCCGCCGCGACCGCAACCACCCGTCGGTGATCCTCTGGAGTTTTGGCAACGAAGTGGGCGAGCAGGGAAGCGGCCGCGAAGGGGCCGAGCTGGCCCGGCGACTGGCCCGCATCATCAAAGAGGAGGATCCCACGCGGCCGGTGACGGCGTCCATGAACTTCGCCCGGCCGGGTACGCCGATGCCCGAGGTGGTGGACGTCATCTGCCTGAACTATCAGGGCGAAGGCATCCGGGACATGCCGGCCTATGTGGACCGTCAGGGGATTCAGACGCCGCCGCTGTTTGACGCGTTTCACCTCTGGTTTCCGGACAAGATGATCCTGAGCTGCGAGGATGCCTCGGCCGTCAGCTCGCGCGGCACGTATCTGTTTCCGGTGACGCCACACCTCAGCGCGCCCGTCCGTGAGGGCGAAGGGGGCGATGCGAAGAAAGGTTACGTCAGCGCCTACGAGCTGTACACGGCCGACTGGGGCTCGTCGCCGGACAAAGTCTTTGCCGTGCGCGATCGGCATCCGTATGTGGCCGGCGGTTTCGTCTGGAGTGGCTGGGACTACCTGGGCGAGCCCACGCCCTACTACAGTTCGCGCAGCTCCTATTTCGGGATCATCGATCTGGCCGGTTTCAAAAAGGATCGGTTTTACCTGTATCAGGCCCGCTGGCGTCCCGAGCTACCGATGGTGCATATCCTGCCCCACTGGAACTGGCCGGATCGCGTGGGGGAGATCACGCCCGTGCATGTGTTCACCTCGGGCGACGAGGTGGAACTGTTCCTCAATGGCCGATCGCTCGGCCGCAAGAAAAAAGAGCCCTACCAGTATCGCCTGCGCTGGGACGACGTGCGCTACGAGCCCGGCGAACTGCGCGCCGTGGCCTATAAAAACGGTCGGAAGTGGGCCGAAGCCGTCGTGCAGACCACCGGCCAGCCGGCCGCGCTGGTCGCCGAGGCCGACCGCGTCCGGATCCGGGCCGACGGCTACGACCTGGCGTTCATTACGGTGCGCGTGGTCGATGCGGAAGGGCGGACCGTGCCCACGGCGGACAACCCGGTGCGTTTCACCGTCGAGGGGCCCGGCGAGCTGGTGGCCACGGCCAACGGCGACCCGACCCGCTTCATTCCGTTTCCGTCGGCGGAGCGTCCGGCTTTCAACGGACGGGTGCTGGCCATTGTGCGCGCCCGGCGTGGCATGCCCGGCCCCATCACCGTCACGGCCAGCGCACCCGGTCTGCGGCCGGCTCGCGTGGTGATCGAAGCGCAGTAACTCGTCCCGTTTCAGAGAGAAGCTGCCGTGGATGTCATGTGTGTGTGGCAACCCGGGGGCCAGCAGGGGCGTTCGGGGACAAAACATTCGACGTAACAATGGAAGTGGTCAGAAGAGAACAGCCGGCCCGCCGGTGGCACGGCGTGCTCTTGACGATGCTGGGCGTGCTGTTTCTACTGCCGGTACCGGCGACGCTGCTCAGCACGCAGTTCAACTGGAGCGCGGGCGATTTCGTCGTCTGGGGAGCCCTGTTGCTGGGCGTCGTGCTGGCCTACAAGTTTCTGGTCGGCAGGGCGAATCATGCGGCCTATCGGTGGGGTGCCGGACTGGCGTTGGGGGCGGCGTTTCTGCTGATCTGGGTGAACCTGGCCGTGGGGTTGATCGGTAGCGAGGGTAATCCGGCGAATCTGATGTACGCGGGCGTGCTGGGCGTCGGACTACTGGGGGCGGTTGTTGTACGTTTTCGTCCGAAAGGGATGATGTGGGTCATGCGGTTCGTGGCGCTGGCCCAGATGGTGGCCGGCGGGCTGGCGCTGGCGGCCGGATGGGGCACCGAAGGGGCCAGCTGGCCGCGGGACGTGGTGGTCGGGACCGTCTTTTTTACGGCGCTCTGGCTCGGAGCGGCGTTGCAGTTTCGCCGTGCTGCGCAGGGGTAGTCGGAATTTGTTCCGTTATTGCACGGTAGTTTTTTCAGGGATCAGTAGGGAACGGTAAACGACGAATGGCTTTTCGTGAATCTGACGCAGAAATCTTGTGCTTGCATGTGCCCGGCATGATTCGGCGGCTCCGACAGGGCGGACACAGCGTTACGGGATTGTGTCATAACGCCCGGAAAATCGTGTTACATGTCGGTTTAAATCCTGCAGAAACGATATGTTGGCTCGTCGGTAGCTTCCTGTGCAGTTGGACCAGGTGCCAAGTGGTATGACGACGCCGAAGGACGCACGGGAGGAAAGACGGCCGGGCTTCTGGCAGCGTACGTATCGTTCGTTGCAACGGGGCGCACAGGCTTCGGCCCGGCAGGTGCGGGCGCTGCTGAGCCGCATGCGACTGGTGCCCAAAGGCAAGGGCAGCGCCCGACGCTGGTAGGCGAAGGCACCGTGTGTTGAGGATGCCCGAACAAAAAA
>Ga0068683_100720_pt1 | contig 9983 bp, 10 predicted proteins | sample CeladaPassaB1F02_FD_62230 | JGI IMG/M metagenome (GOLD analysis project Ga0068683, IMG submission 62230) | Cellulose-adapted microbial communities from the Joint BioEnergy Institute, USA - Passage B1F02 | ecosystem: Engineered > Bioreactor > Continuous culture > Unclassified | place: USA, Joint...
GCGACGATCGTTCGCTGCTGCTGAGCTGCAACGGCCAGCCCGTTCCGCATCATGGCCGCTACGCTCCGGAAGATCGCCGGGCGCTGGATGCCGCCATCGAAGCGGCCTTTGGCAAAAACAGTCCGAAGCGGGGCATTGTGGCCGCCTGTACGCAGACGGTGGAGCAGAGCCTGGACATCGATGCGGACCTGTTGATCACGGACCTGTGCCCGATCGACGTGCTGCTGCAGCGGATCGGACGGCTGCATCGCCACGCGCGCCCGCGGCCGAAAGGCTACGAACAGGCCGTGTGTCTGGTGCTGACGCCGGCGGAACGAGATCTGACCCGGACCATCCAGCCCGACGGTGGGGCACGGGGACCGCACGGCCTCGGCACCGTGTATCCGGACCTGCGGGTGATCGAGGCGACCTGGCGCGTGCTCGAAGGCCAGAACCTGTGGCAGATCCCCCGCGACAACCGCCGCCTGGTAGAACGCGCCACGCATCCGGCCGTTTTGCAGCAGATCGTCCGGGAAAAAGGCGAACGCTGGGAGGCCCATCAGCGCCACATACTCGGACAGGAAGCCGCCGATCGCTATGTGCCCGAGATTACAGGACTTCATTTCGAGCGGCCGTTCGGGGCGCATCCATTCGGCCGGGACATTGCGCCGCGTACCCGGCTGGACGAAGACGACTACCGGGTCGAGCTACCGGAGCCGGTCCCGGGACCGTTCGGCTGGCCTGTCGGAACGCTACCGGTTGCTTCCTGGATGGTCGACGACGAGCTACCGGAAGAACCGAAAGCCCGGGACGTGACTCCGTTCGACGGCGGCTTCTCCTTTGTGTTCGCCGGAAGGCGGTTCCACTACGACCGCCTGGGCCTCCGATTGTCCTGAGGGCTGTGACATACCGTTGTCACCGACTTGTTTTTATTGAGAAAGAACATGTTCTGGAAGCCATTTCAAAGAGAGCCATGATGATGCGATACGCTCTTCTGGACGAGCCCCTGATTCGGGTGCGGTTCAAGGACGGAACGATACGAGACCATACGTTGCCGGAGGTGATCGTGGCCCTGCTACGCGATGCGGTGCTTGGCTTCGAAGCGCTGCAACCGCACCAGCAGCAGGCCTGGCACAGCTTCCTGGTGCAGCTTGTGGCCATGGCCGTGGCGCGCATCACGGGCGGTGCCTTTCCCGATGAGGCCGAACCCTGGCGGCGGGCCCTGGTGGAGCTGGCCGGCGGCGAAGAAGCGGCCTGGTATCTGGTGGTATCCGATCTCAGCCGCCCGGCCTTTCTGCAACCGCCCGTCCCGGAAGGCTCGCTCGAAGCTGCTCGCTACCGGGCCGATGTGCAGACGCCGGACCAGCTCGACGTGCTGATCACGGCAAAAAATCACGACCTGAAGGCCCGGCGCATCGTGCAGCCCCGGCCCGAACACTGGCTGTTCGCGCTGGTGACGCTCCAGACGATGGAAGGCTTCCTGGGCCGGGGCAACTATGGCATCGTGCGCATGAACGGGGGATTCGGCAACCGTCCCCTGGTGGGGCTCACCCGGGCGCTTTCGCCGGGCGCCCACTTCCGTCGCGACGTGCAGGTGCTGCTCGACGCCCGCCCGTCGTTTGCCGACCGCTACGACCTCGGGGGGCACGCGCTGCTGTGGGTGTTGCCCTGGGATGGGAAAAAGCAGCGTGCTATCGAGCTGAAGGAATGCGATCCGTATTTCATCGAGATATGCCGTCGGATCCGATTTCTGGAGGAAGCAGGGCGCCTCGTGTGCTGGCGCACCAACACCGACGGACCACGGGTTGCGGCACCGAAAGCGCTGAACGGCATCACAGGCGACCCCTGGACGCCCGTGGAAAAGTCGGACAAACCGAAAGCGCTGACCGTAAGCGATAGTGGCTTCACGTACCGGCTGCTCCAGCAGGTCTTCCTGTCCGGCGATTACGAACCGCCTGTAGCGCTTGCCTTCCGGGAAGATGAAAAAGACGGGGTGTACCTGGTGGCCCGTACGCTCGTGCGCGGTCAGGGAAAGACCGGCGGTCTGCACTTTCGGATCGTGCCGGTGTCGCAGGCCGCGGCGCGATGGCTCTCGGGGTCCGAGGAGCGGCGCACGAAGCTGGCCCGCCGGGCCGAACAGCGCGTCCGGTTGGCAGCAGATGTGCAGCGCAAGGTGCTCTATCCGGCGCTGGCCGCGCTGCTGAGCGGTGGACGGGATGCCCGCGTGGAGTGGGAGCAGGTGACGCCCTGGATCGAAGCCTTCGATCGCGCCGTGGATGCGCAGTTCTTCGATCGTCTGTGGGCTTCCGTGGAGCAGGACGAAGAAATTGCCCGTCGCGACTGGGAACGCTTTCTGCTGACCGAAGCCCGGCGTCAGTTCGCGGTGGCCGAGCACGGCATGCCCGTGGCGTCCGCGCATCACTGGCGGGCGCGCAGCCGGGCCCATGCGATCTTCGAGGCCCGAGCCCGCGAGGTATTGCCGTATGCCTTCAATGCAACCCGTTCCCTATCAACCGAACAGGAGGTCCGGTCATGAAGACGCAGATCCAGACCGAAGGGCCGTCGATCACGCGCGGCCAGGCCGTTGGTAAGGCGGCCGGATTGCTGGCCTCAGAGGCGCTCTCGTCCGGCGAGCGCGCCGAACTGCGCCGCATCGCTTTTGAGGCGCCGTTCACCCCGGCCCTGTGGAAGGTGCTGTTCTACCTGCGCGACGAAGGAGCGCCCGTGCGTATCGGCGACGAGGCGGACGAACGCTGCTGGGCTACGCTACTCATGGGCATGGCCCATTGCATTAAGCTGCACGACTATCAGGTTCCGCTCGGGCGTGCGCTGGCCGAGGCCGGATGGTCCGAGCTGCGCTTCACGCAGCTCCTTCGCGCCCGGGGACCGCAGCTTGCCGTTTTCCTGCGGAGGATGGCGCAGTACCTCTCGGCCAAAAACCAGCTGGCCAACTGGGCCGACGTGGCCGATCTGCTTTTTGAGCAGGAAGGGGCAAAGGCCGACACCGTCCGGCTGCGCATCGCCCGGGACTACTACGCCCGGCGCTATCAACAGGAACGTGAGGCCGCCTGAGGCCCGATCGATACGTCCTTTCCATCAAAACCAAACCCGTAAAAGCCATGGTATCCGCATTCGTTCAGATCCACACGCTGACGGCGTATCCCGCCGCGCTGCTCAACCGGGACGACGCCGGATTCGCCAAGCGCCTGCCCTTCGGCGGGGCTATTCGTACCCGTGTTTCGTCCCAGTGCCTGAAGTATCACTGGCGCAATTTTTCGGGCGAGCATGCCCTCTACGGACTGGATGTGCCCCGTTCGCTTCGTTCGCGCGAGACGTTCAAACGATGCATTGCCCGGCCGCTCGTCGAGGAAGGGTATCCGTTGCGGCTGGTGGTAGCCTTCGCGCTGCATCTGCAGAAGCTGATCGTTTCGGACGAGTCGTTGAGCAAAACCGATTTCAAGAAGCTGATGAGCGATGAGGTGGACGATGCGACGTTGCTGGACCAGCTCAAATCAAACCAGGTCATCATCCTGGGCCGTCCCGAAGTCGATTACCTGACTCGGCGCATCCGGGAGCGGCTGGATGCCCTGCGCGAGGTATGGGCGGATGCCGCGGCGCCGCTTTCCGACGAGCAGCTGGAACGGGTATATCAGGAGCTGCAGGCCATCGGCAAGGGGGAGCTGAAAAAGAATCTCAAAGGGCTGTATCTGGCGGCCGGGCTGGACGCAGCCCTGTTCGGGCGCATGGCGACCAGCGACGTGCTGGCCCGGGGCGATGCCGCCATCCACGTGGCGCATGCCTTCACGACGCACGCGGAAGAAAGCGAAAGCGACTACTTTACGGCGGTGGACGAACTGGTCGCGCAGGAAGGGGAAGGCGAGCTGGGCAGCGGGCACCTCAACAACCAGGAGTTGACGAGCGGCCTGTTTTATGGCTACGTGGTGGTGGACGTGCCGCTGCTGGTTTCGAACCTGGAAGGCGTGCCGCCGGCGGCCTGGCAGGAGGCCGATCGTACGCTGGCCGCCGAAGTCGTCAGGCGGTTGCTGCACCTGATCGCCACGGTCTCGCCGGGCGCCAAGCTGGGTTCGACGGCACCCCACGCTTACGCTCAGTTTATGCTGGTGGAGTGGGGCCGATCCCAGCCGCGCACCCTGGCCAACGCCTTCCACCGACCGGTATCGCTGGACGGCGAGGGCGTGCTCGTCAACAGCTACCGCGCCCTCGGCCGTTACGTCGAGCAGATGGACCGGATGTACGGCAAGCTGACGGAGCGCCGACTGGCGGCCATCGACCTGCCCGAAGCGGTGCAACGCCAGCTTCAGGTGGACACGCTCAATGCCGTGCCGGAGATTGCCGACTGGGTTGCTGAAAAAATCCAGGGAGGGGCATGATGGAAATCCTCCTGCTACGCTTCGATGCCCCGCTGATGAGCTTCGGGGCGCCCATCGTGGATCAGTATGGATTTATCCAGCCCTATCCGGCGCTTTCCATGATGACCGGCCTGCTGGCCAATGCGCTGGGCTACACGCATGCCGAGACGGCCCGCCTGGAGCGTCTGCAGGAGCGCCTCCGCTACGCCGTGCGCGAAGACCGACGCGGTCAGCAGCTGCGCGACTTTCAGACGGTGGATCTATCGCAGCCGTTTCTGCATGACGAGCGGGCCTGGACCACCCGCGGTACGCTGGAAACCCGCCAGGGCGGTACGGCCAGCCTCGGCATCCACATCCGCCTGCGCGACTACTGGGCCGACGCCGTCTATACCGTCGCGCTCACGCTTGACCCACCGGACGAGCCGCCCACGCTGGCGGATCTCGAACAGGCTCTCCGCTTTCCGGCGCGGCCGCTGTTTATCGGCCGCAAGCCCTGTCTGCCGGCTGCGCCGCTTTTTATCGGACGCGTGGAGGCGGCCGATCTGCTGGATGCGCTGCGACGGGCGCCGCTGGACGCGCGGGCCGACCGCGCTGACTTCTATCGGGTCTGGTGGGAGACGGGCCCTGACGATCCGCCGCCCGTCGAAGGCATTCGAGAAAATCTGCGGCGGCCGGTTACCGACCGGCGTGACTGGGCCAACCAGATCCACGTGGGCAGCCGCTGGATCGCCATGGGAGAACTGTCCGTCCATCCAGCCGGAGAACGTCATGAAGGATAATGCAAGCCAGGGACGAGCCGACCCGACGCCTTTTCACATGGTGCAACTCTGGCTCGACGTCCGGCGCCTTTACGAACTGGGCCGGATGCTTGATCTTTTCCGGGCGCGCCGGCCGGTGAGCCTGTCCTACCTGGTGCACTGCGCCCTGGGCGAACTCTTCCAGGCGCAGGCCCCGCGGCCGTTTGCCGTCGAGGGGGAAAATCGGCGGGGACCCTGGGTCCGGGTACTCGGCTATGCGGATGTGCCGTGGGAGACGCTGCAGGAGCTTGCCCGGGGGTTTGCCAGCCCGGCCGTTTATGCCATCTGCGGCTGGGATCGTGGCGCTTCGAAGCCGATGCCCACGGAGATCCCGCGCGGAATGCGGCTGGCCTTCAGCGTACGGGTCTGCCCGGTGGTGCGCAAGGCCTCGGCCGGGCAATCGCCCCGGGGGCGGCGCTGGCAGAAAGGTCAGGAACTGGACGTCTTCCTCGATGCGGCCTGGAGCCAACCCGAGGCTGTGCTGGATCGCGAGGCCGTCTATGCGGAATGGCTTCGCCGTCAGATGGCCCGCCCTGAAAAAGGAGGCGCCCGGGTGGAGACCGTTCGCATGACGCGGTTTTCCATCGAACGAATGACGCGCCGGACGAACGGTTCGTCGCGTTCGGTCACGGTCATCCAGCGTCCGGACGTAACCCTCGAAGGGGTGCTGACCGTCACCGACAGTGCCGCGTTCATGCGAATGCTCCGCCGGGGCGTCGGACGCCACACCAGCTTCGGCTACGGCATGCTCAAGCTCCGCCGGGCCTGAAGAGGAGAAATGCGCTCATGGTTTTCAAAGGACGCCTCGGACTCGAATCGGCGCGGGTGCCGCAGGCCGACCGGCACGGACTGCTGTGGCTGGAGCGGGGCCGCCTGAGCGCCGAAGACGGAACGCTGGTGTTCACCACGGCCGGTACCGATCGGCTAGCCGCCGGCACCTACGACATTCCGCTGCAGCAGGTCTCCAACATCCTGCTCGGACCGGGCACCGTCGTCAGCCACGATGCGCTGCGCCTGCTGGCCCGTCAGCAGACCGGGTTGCTGGCGGTCGGCTCCGGTGGGGTACGGCTTTATGCCGTCAGCATGCCGTTTGGCCCCGACCGCTCGGAGCGGGCACGTCGGCATGCCCGTCTCTGGGCCGACGAAACGCGCCGGCTGGAGATTGCCCGCGCCATGTACGCCATCCGGCTGGGCGGAGCGTTGCCACCGTACATTCAGGATCTGGACACGTTGCGCGGAATCGAAGGGGCACGCGTCAAAGAAAGCTATCGGCAGCTTGCGCGGCAGTTCGGCATTGACTGGCGGGGCCGTCGGTACGATCGCCAGCATCCTGAACTCAACGATCTGGTCAACAACGCGATCAACCATGCAGCCGTTGCCGTTTACGCGGCCGCCCGGATTGCCGTGGCCGTAACCGGCACCATCCCACAGCTCGGCTTCATCCATGAGGCCTCCGGCCATGCCTTTGCGCTGGACATTGCCGATCTGTTTCGAACCACGGTCACCGTACCGGTGGCTTTTCGTGCGGTGCGTCAGTTCATCACGGAGGGCGGGCGCGACATCGAATCGGTGACCCGGACGCTGGCCGGGCGCACGCTGCGGGACGAGGAGGTCATTCCACGCATGATTGACTACATCAAGGAACTGATCGATGGCCATGACGATCGCCGTGACCCGTAACACGCCTGGCCGCTTTCGGGGCTTTCTGGCTTCCTGCATGCTGGAAATAGCACCGGGCGTGTATGTGGCGCCCCGGATGCCCCGGGATGTGCGTGAGCGGGTCTGGCAGGTCCTGCTGTCCTGGGCCGAGTTGATTCCGCCGGATGGGGGTGTGGTGCTGCTCTGGCGCAATCGCAAAGCGCCTTCTGGCCTGGATGTGCGGCTACTGGGCTGGCCCAAAAAGGAGCTGGTGGAGTACGAAGGAGTGTGGCTGGCGTGGCGTGGGTTGACGGCGGCGCACGACGTGGAGGAGCTTGCTCGACTGGTGGAGGCCGAGGAGCCGCCGCTTGAGGCGGGAGATCCGATCCTGCGGCTGGTGGAAAGACCGGACCTGGACGAAGAGGAGGGATCGTCTCTCTAATCAATCCTTAATTGTCCTTTTTTTGCCGCGGTTATGCCATAATGGCATAGAGGTGTCCCCGCACCCGCGGGGATAGTCCCGTATGGCTCGTCTTGGTAGGTTGTATGTGGCTGGTGTCCCCGCACCCGCGGGGATAGTCCCGAAGCGACGCGGCGGACTTGACAACCGACTCGGGTGTCCCCGCACCCGCGGGGATAGTCCCTGAACGAGGTATCCAATGCAATAGCCGACGTTGGTGTCCCCGCACCCGCGGGGATAGTCCCTTCTGGCGGGAAAAGTATTTCGCCGCCGAGTCGGTGTCCCCGCACCCGCGGGGATAGTCCCTGATTGCCGTATACCAAGGCTATTTGAAGGTTGGTGTCCCCGCACCCGCGGGGATAGTCCTCTGATTGAGTCGAATCTGGTCCGCATTCGAAAGGTGTCCCCGCACCCGCGGGGATAGTCCCATTCTGCTCCCGCTTTTCGTAGCGAAGCTTACGGTGTCCCCGCACCCGCGGGGATAGTCCCATTTTCTCGAATTTGCCGCCGGGTGCGCTCTGGGTGTCCCCGCACCCGCGGGGATAGTCCCTTCTCATAGGCACGCGAGCGGAAGAACCCGCCGGTGTCCCCGCACCCGCGGGGATAGTCCCGTGCCGGTCGGCATCGTGCGTCTTGCGCCGCAGGTGTCCCCGCACCCGCGGGGATAGTCCCAGCGTTGGCCTCGACAAACGGCGCGAAAACCGGGTGTCCCCGCACCCGCGGGGATAGTCCCAAGTGCATCCTGTGCGGCGGCGAAATCCAGGAGGTGTCCCCGCACCCGCGGGGATAGTCCCCTCCGCCGTCGTCGCTCCCGCCCCTTCGTTCAGGTGTCCCCGCACCCGCGGGGATAGTCCCCAACCAGGACACGGCCATGTGGCGCATTCAATGGTGTCCCCGCACCCGCGGGGATAGTCCCTCCAGCGCACAGATTAGCGCGTCTGGTGCGTCGGTGTCCCCGCACCCGCGGGGATAGTCCCCTTGCGCGCGATTTCGTGCGCGTCGAGAACGTGGTGTCCCCGCACCCGCGGGGATAGTCCCGATGGCGGCGCCATCGACGGTAGTCTTCTGGAGGTGTCCCCGCACCCGCGGGGATAGTCCCGCGGCGGCGAGCAGATACGCGGCGTTGTTCCGGGTGTCCCCGCACCCGCGGGGATAGTCCCAAGCATAAGATCGAACATCTGTCCGCTTCCGCGGTGTCCCCGCACCCGCGGGGATAGTCCTCCCCTTTTCCAACGCACGGAACATATACAGAAGGTGTCCCCGCACCCGCGGGGATAGTCCCGCGGTCGATGCGGAAAAACCTCGAGACTGGCGTCGCATCGGTCGCAAATACAGAAAAAGGCTGCTGCACATAAAGCAGCAGCCTGGTAGGTGACCCGGGTCAAGCACCGCGCTGCCCTCCCGGGTACGCCGCGCGTTTCGACGGGCGCGGCCTCCACGCGCGACGACATGGTCTTACAAGAAGTAGCTTAACAACGGTTCCATGTCTGTACGGATCATCGCCCATCTGGACGACAAAGCCTTCCAGGCGTCGGTTCGAGAGCTGCACCGGCGCGTGCGTAACCTGCGTTCGCGGTGCCTCGCATACGCGGGGATCGTTCCGTCGAAAGGTTGCCGCCGTATCGGCTGCGACTTGCAGAGAAAAGGGCTGCTGCATGTAGCGCAGCAGCCCGGAGCGTAATCCAGACGAAGCGCCGCACCGCTTCCGGATACCCCGCGGGTTCATCGGACGCGGCCTTCCCCGCAGGGCTACACATTACAGGGGACTGTCCGCAGAAGGTTCCATGCGGAGCGTCGCGCGGCACGACGACAAGCCCCTCCAGGCCACAAGTGGGAAGCCGCATCGCATGAGGGCGGATAGCCTGCCCGAATCAATTCGGGCGTCGCCGATCCCGTAAAGATCGCGCTGTGGCCTTTTGCCCGCCGAAGTGCGGCCTGAGACACATGGAGGTCATGCCGGATTTTGCGGAGAGCGGGCCCAGACGATGAAGTCCGTTTTTGTCGGCACGCCCTCCAGCTGGCGAACCAGCAGCATGATCTGGCCCCGATGATAAGCTCCGTGGGCCAGAAGATGGGTAAGGATGTCCGCCAGGGTGCTCCTGTGGGCAACGCCGAAAGTCGTTCGGTAGGACACCGTGCGCTCCAGTTCTTCGGCGTTCAGCCGCGAAAGCAAGCGCTCCCAGCGGTCAAGCGCCCGGTCGATGCGATGGGCCGCTTCCTCCACAGAAAGGTCGGTCGGAAACAACGTCACCGCCGTCTGCTCCTCACCTTCCACCCGCGCAAGCCAGCATTCGAGCGCCACCGCCAGATGCCCCAGCAGGGTGACCGCTCGTTGATAGGAAGGCGCTTGCCGACGGGCTTCCGGCACGCTCTGAAAGGCCTCTACAACCGGCCGGATGCAGTGACGCTCGTACGCGAGCCAGCGATGCCAGGGTGTCATGATGAATCCTCCTGCAAAAGCCCGGAGCTACCGGCGGGCTCGGGAGCACCGCGCCGTCAGCTCGGCGTCTCCCGCGTCGGGACAGGACCAGGCTTCGTGCGTAATGGCGGGACTGATCCGCGTCAATCGCTATGTCCTGTTACCACCCGGCGTTGACCGGGTTCTTGATCGAAAAGACTTGACTTTTAAAACCGGTTTACTTTGTTTAAAGACCGGTAATCGATTCATCACCGGCTACGTTCATGAAGCGATCGCGATTCCTGAAAAAAGCGCCCTGGATGCTGATGCTGGTGGCGCTG
>Ga0068683_100750_pt1 | contig 9667 bp, 10 predicted proteins | sample CeladaPassaB1F02_FD_62230 | JGI IMG/M metagenome (GOLD analysis project Ga0068683, IMG submission 62230) | Cellulose-adapted microbial communities from the Joint BioEnergy Institute, USA - Passage B1F02 | ecosystem: Engineered > Bioreactor > Continuous culture > Unclassified | place: USA, Joint...
CCCCAGCTTGTGGAACCGCACAACATGCCGCCTCCGCCCGGCCTGGCCGGCAACACGTTGCGCCAGATCGTGCACGTCTCGCTGGGGGGCGATCGCCTGCGCGTGCGCTTTTCCAACGAGTATGGCAAGACGCCGATGGTGCTGCAGGCGGTGCATCTGGCCGACGCCCGGGAAGGAAGCGCCATCGATCCGGCTACCGACCGGGTCCTCACCTTCGGAGGACACCCTTCGGTGACCATTCCGCCGGGCGGGACCGTGACATCCGATCCGTTCGACTATCCGCTGCGGCCGCTGTCGAACGTGGCAATCACCATTTACTTTGGCGAAGTGCCGGCCGATCTCACCGGGCATCCCGGCTCACGCACGACGTCCTATCTGCAGGAGGGCAACGCCGTCGATGCTCCGGAAATGCCCGATGCCGTTACGTTCGAGCGCTGGTACGTGATCAACGGCATCGATGTGGTGGCACCGGATGCCGCCGTGGTGGTCACGCTCGGCAACTCGATCACCGACGGACGCGGGTCGGGCACGAACAAGCAGAATCGCTGGCCGGACGAGCTGGCCCGGCGGCTGCAGTCCGATCCACGCACCCGGCGCGTGGGCGTCGTGAACATGGGGATCGGCGGCAACTGTGTGGTCCGGCAATGCCTGGGGCCGTCTGCACGTGAACGCTTTGCACGGGACGTACTCCATCAGCCGGGCGCGCGCTGGGTGATCGTTTTCGAGGGCATCAACGATATCGGCGGCGCTGAAGGGGGGCTGGAAGGGGCGCTGGCCATTGCCGATTCGCTCATTGCCGCTTATCGATGGATGATCGATCAGGCGCACGCCCGTGGCCTTCGTATCTACGGAGCCACGCTGCTCCCCTTCGAAGGTGCCTTTTACTACACGCCCGAACGCGAGCAGGCCCGCCAGCGCGTGAACGAATGGATCCGCACCAGTGGAGCGTTCGATGCGGTGATCGATCTGGACGCCGCGCTGCGCGATCCGACCCACCCCACCCGCCTGCATCCCGACTGGGACACCGGCGACCATCTGCATCCCAACGAGGCCGGTCATCGCCGCATCGCCGAAGCCATCGACCTGACGCTGTTCGTGGACGACGCCCCCTGAAACGACCGGCGCGGTACCTGGCGATTCGCTTTTGCCGGAGCGCATGCGTATTTTTGGGGAAGCTTACGGAAAGGCGATCCAACCGAAAGGTACGCGATGGAACGTCGGCGCTTTCTGAAAAAGGCCGCGCTGGGGGCGGCGGCCACGGCCGTGCTGGCAAGCTGTAGCAATCAACAGCCAGACGAAGGCGGCGCGCCCGCCGTGCAGACGCTGCCCCGCCTGCGCTGGCGGCTGGCTTCGAGCTTTCCGCGCGGGCTCGACACGATCTACGGCGCGGCCGAGGTGCTGGCCGAACGCGTACGCGCACTGACCGACGGCCGCTTCGAGATCCGCGTCTACCCGGCCGGCGAACTCGTACCCGGCCTGCAGGTGCTTGATGCCGTCCAGAACGGCACCGTCCCGATCGGACACACGGCCAGCTACTACTTCATCGGCAAGCATCCGGCGCTGGCCTTCGACTGTACGGTGCCTTTCGGACTGACGGCCCGCCAGTACAACGCCTGGTTGCTCGAAGGGGGCGGACTGGACCTGCTGCGCGAGCTGTTTGCCGAGTTCAACATCGTGAACCTGCCCGGCGGCAACACGGGTGCCCAGATGGGCGGCTGGTTCCGGCGCGAGATCAACAGCCTGCGCGACCTGCGCGGCCTGAAGATGCGCATCCCGGGCATGGGTGGCCGCGTCATGAGCGAAATGGGCGTGACCGTGCAGGTGCTGGCCGGCGGCGAGATCTACCCGGCGCTGGAGCGTGGCGCTATTGATGCCGCCGAATGGGTGGGCCCTTACGACGATGAAAAACTGGGCTTTTACCAGATTGCACCTTATTACTACTACCCGGGCTGGTGGGAGCCCGGCCCGGCGCTGACGTTCTACGTGAACCGCCGCGAGTGGGAGCGGCTGCCCGCGTTCTACCGGGAGGTGCTCTGGACGGCCGCGCTGGAAGCCTCGCAGAGTCTATTGGCGCGCTACGATGTGCGCAATCCGGCGGCCCTGCAACGCCTGCTGCAGGCCGGCGTGCAGCTCCGACGTTTTCCGGACGACATGCTGCGCGAAGCCACCCGCATCGCCGAAGAATTGCTTGCCCAGGAACAGGACCCGCTCTATCGCAAGATCTACGAGGCCTACCGCAGGTGGCGGGCGCAGAGCTATCGCTGGTTTGGCACCACGGAGCTGGCCTACGCGGAGTTTGCCTTCCAGCTACCCTCCTTCCTCGAAGCCTGAGCCATGCCCCGGTGCGTCTGCATCTATTGCGCCGCCAGCCAGCGGGTGGATGAGCGCTACCGGAAGCTGGCCGAACAGGTGGGCGCGCGGCTGGCCCGGGCCGGCTATGAACTGATCTACGGCGGCGGTGACGTGGGCCTCATGGGCGTGCTGGCCCGCAGCGTGCACCGACACGGCGGACGTGTCGTGGGCGTCATTCCCGAAGCGCTTCAGGAGCGCGAGGGCATCGCCTACGAACTGGCCGATGCGATCATCGTCACGCAGACGCTCCAGGAACGCAAGGCCGTCATGTTCACGCGGGCCGACGCCTTCCTGGTGCTGCCCGGTGGTTTCGGCACGCTCGAAGAGTTCATGGAAGTGCTGACGCTGCGCCAGCTCGGCTACCACCACAAACCCATCGTGCTGCTGAACTACGAAGGATTCTTCGACCTGCTTCTGCGCTTTTTCGAGCAGCTACGCCGCGAGCGCTTCGTGCCGGACCGCTGGCCGTTCGCCGTCGCCTCAACCCCGGACGAAGCCTTTGCCCTGCTGGAACGTGCCCTGGCTCCAACCAACCCTTCTCATGCCGACCACCCCTGAAACCGAACTGACCACGCTCCGCACTTGCTACGACACGCTTGAGGCGCTGCTCGACCGCGAGGGCGCGCGCTGCTTCGAAAAGCTACCGGGCTCCGACTGGACGCCCGCACAGCACGCCTGGCATGTGGCCGTGGCCAACGGCATGATGTTCAAAGGCATCCGCCTGCTCTGCGAGGGGCGCCACCCACAGGCCAGACCCGAAGGGGCGCCCAACGAGATCGGCCGCCACGTGCTGGCCACCGGCCGGATGCCGCGCGGCCGCGCCCGTGCGCCCGAAGCAGTGCGTCCGCCCGACACGCTTGACCTCGATACCCTCCGCGAAGCCCTGCAGCGCAGCCGTCAGGGCCTCGAAGCGCTGGCACCTCTGCTTCCGCGCCTGCCTGCCGTGACCGAGCGGGCGCCCCATCCGTTTCTGGGGTGGCTCAGTGCGACGGAGTGGCTCCAGGTTGCCCGCATCCACACGATGCACCACCTGCACATCATCGATGAGCTCCTGGGAGCCTGAGGCGCACCATCTGTCCGTCACCCGCACGGCCCGGTACTACACGCTGGGACGCCCGGGACCGTCGGTGCAGACCTGCTGGTTCGTGCTGCACGGCTACGGGCAACTGGCCGCCTCCTTTCTGGACACTTTTCGCCCGCTGGCCGACGCCTCGCGCCTGTTCGTGGCACCGGAGGGCCTGTCTCGTTTCTATCTGGAAGGCTTCTCCGGCCCGGTGGGCGCCTCCTGGATGACCCGCGAAGATCGCGCGGCGGAAATCGCCGACTATGTCGCCTATCTGGACGCCCTGCATGCCCGCCTGCAGGAGCAGCTGCCAGACGCCGCGCTGCACGTGCTGGGCTTCTCGCAGGGTGCGGCCACGGCCTGCCGCTGGCTCGCGCTCGGACGTGCCCGCGCCCGACGCCTGATCCTCTGGGCCGGCGACGTGCCCGAAGACCTGCCGGCCGAAGCAGCCCGCCGCCTGCCCACACCCGAGCTGGTCTTCGGCACCCGCGACCGGCTGATCGACGCGACGCGCCGCCAACAGCTCGTGACGCGCCTGGAGCGGCTGGACCTGCACCCCGTCGTGCACCTGTTCGACGGCGGCCACCGCCTGCACGAACCGCTGCTGCGCGAGCTGCTCAGCGCACGGCCCAGTTGACCATTTCCGGAAACAGAATGATCAGCAGCAGGCCGACGAGCTGAATCAGAATGAAGGGCACGGCGCCCCGGTAGATCTGGGCGGTGGTCAGCTCGGGCGGCGCCACGCCGCGCAGGTAGAACAGCGCAAACCCGAAGGGCGGCGTCAGAAACGACGTCTGCAGGTTCATGCCCACCATCACCCCGAACCAGACCAGATCGATCCCCAGCACTCGGGCGGCTGGCACGAGCAGCGGCAGAATGATGAAGGCGATCTCGAAAAAGTCGATAAAGAAACCCAGAATGAAAATAGCCAGGTTTGCGACGATCAGAAAGCCGACGATGCCGCCGGGCAGGTTCGTCAGCAGCTCCTCGATCCAGATGTCGCCGTAGAGGCCGTAGAAGACCAGCGAGAAGGCCGTCGAGCCGATCAGCAGAAAGACGACCATGGTGGTCAGGCGGGCGGTTTCGTCCATCGACGCCCGCAGCGCTTCGAACGAAAGGCGCCGGTTCAGCAGCGCCAGCACCATGGCACCGACGGCTCCCAGCGCGCCGGCCTCGGTGGGCGTGGCGATCCCGGCAAAGATACTCCCCAAGACGAGCAGGATGAGCACCAACGGCGGGAGCATGACGAGCACCACGCGTCGGGCCAGTTCGCGCCCCGGCACGTTCCGGACCGAACGCGGCAACGCCGGCGCAGCCTTTGGTCTGAACAGCGCCACGCCCGCCGCATAGAGCGCGTAGAGTCCGGCCAGCGCCAGACCGGGCACCAGCGCCCCCAGAAACAGATCGCCCACCGACACGCCGAGCTGATCGGCCAGCACGACGAGCACCACGCTCGGTGGGATGATCTGGCCCAGCGTACCCGAGGCCGTGATGATCCCGGCCGCCAGCTCCTTCGAGTAGCCGTAGCGGAGCATGACCGGCAGCGAGATCATGCCCATGGCCACCACCGACGCCCCGACGACGCCCGTGGCGGCGGCCAGCAGCGTGCCCACGAACACGACGGCCAGCGCCAGCCCGCCCCGCAGCGGCCCGAACAACATGCCGATCGTCTGCAGCAGGTCTTCGGCCAGCCGGGAGCGCTCCAGCACCGTGCCCATGAAAATGAAAAACGGCACGGCCAGCAGCACGTAGTTCGACATGATCCCGAAGGCCCGATCGGGCAGCGCAAAAAGCAGGCTCCAGTCGAAGTAGCCCAGCGCCACGCCGATCCCCGCAAAGATCAGCGCCGTGCCGCCCAGGGCGAAGGCCACCGGATAGCCCGAAAAGATGAGCACCAGGGCCGTAATAAACATCAACGGAGCCAGCCAGTCGCCGCTCATACCTTTCCGAGGCCGTCCTGACGGGTTTCAGCTTCCAGTTGACGTAGCCGGGCAATCTGGTGGATCAGTATCGAGACGCCCTGCAGCGCCAGCAGCACGAAGGCGACCGGGAGCATTGCCTTCAGCGGATAGCGGGGCAGACCGCCCGGATCCGGCGACATCTCGCGCACCACCCAGGAGTTGACCACCCAGCCCCACGACACCCAGAGCACCAGCCCGCAGAAAGGCAGCAGGAAAAGCACGGTGCCCAGCAGGTTGATCCAGGCGCGGGCCCGCGGCGAAAGGCGGCCGTAGAACACGTCCACGCGCACGTGCGCATCCCGCTGCAGCGCGTAGGCGGCTCCCAGCAGAAACACCAGGCTGAACAGGTACCACTGCAGTTCGATGTAGAAATTCGAACTCAACCCGATCCCGGTGTAACGATCCAGATAGCGCACCACGGCATTGTAGGCGCCCACCAGCACCATGAGCAGCACCAGCCAGTAGACCAGCCGGCCCCCCCACAGGTTGAGTCGATCGATGGCCCGCGCCAGTTTCAGCCAGCGTTCCATGGACGAGTGCGACTTCCCGCAGATCGTGCCCGGAGCATAACGGATTTTCGCCAGATTTGCAAGGCGATCATGCAAAAAGGCCCCCGCAGGACTGCAGGGGCCTGTTGTTGCCTGTTCCAGAAGCTATTGCTGTGCCGGCGCGTCCCAGGTCAGGATGTCTTTTTCCGACTTGGGCCGGTTGCGCCACTCCTCGGCATCGGGCAGCGGTCCCTTCTTCTCGGTGATATTGTAGCCCATGGCCTTCCACTGCTCGGCCAGGTACCGATTCCACTCGATGTAGTGCTGCCACTCCTCCGGCACCTCGTCGTCCGGATAGATCGCCTCGACTGGACAGGTCGGCACGCAGGCGTTGCAGTCGATGCACTCGTCCGGATGAATCGCCAGAAAGTTCGGCCCTTCGTAGAAGCAATCGACCGGGCAGACTTCGACGCAGTCGGTGTACTTGCAGTTGATGCAGGGCTCACAGACAACGTACGGCATGACGACCAGCGTTCGGGGTTAACGGATCCGATCCGAATATACGGTGTACAGGGTTGCGTGTGCTAACGATTTTTGCAGGCAGACGACTTTCTTTCGACGGCCGGGGTTCCCACTGGCGCAGCGTCCGGAATTTTGTTTAATTGCAGCCGGGTAAACCGTAGTCTGAAAAACCGCCATGAAAGAGACCATTCGCACGATAGCGCTCATCGCGCACGACGGCAAGAAGGCCGACATGGTGGCCTTCGCCATGCAACACCGCGACCTGCTGGCCCGCTTCGAGCTGGTGGGCACCGGCACGACCGGTAAGCTGCTGGAAGAAAAAGTGGGCCTTCGCGTGCGGCGCTTCCTGTCGGGACCGCTGGGCGGCGACGTGCAGATTGCCGCGCGCGTCGTGACCGGCGACATCCACGCCGTGTTCTTCTTCGTGGACCCGCTCGACAAGCATCCGCACGACCCCGACATCCAGACGCTCATGCGGGCCTGCAACGTGCACAACGTGCCGCTGGCCACCAACCCGGCCACCGCGCACTATATCCTGACCAGCCAGGCGCTGCAGAGCGTCGAAGCCGGCGCGGCCGACGCGTCGTCCGGCACCTGACTTCAGTCGAACAGGCTGCCCGTGCGGGCCGGCGGGGTCAGACCGAAGTGCTGATAGGCGCGGATCGTCGCCACACGGCCGCGCGGCGTGCGCTCCAGGAAGCCTTCCTGGATCAGGTAGGGCTCGTAGACTTCCTCGAGCGTGCCGGGATCTTCGCCCACGGCCACGGCCAGCGTGTTGAGTCCGGTGGGTCCGCCGCCGAACTTCTCGATCAGCGTGCGGAGCAGGCGCACGTCCATTTCGTCCAGTCCGGCCTCGTCCACGTCGAGCGCCTCCAGCGCCATGCGGGCCACCTCGCGTGTGATGCGGCCGTCGCCCTTCACCTCGGCGAAGTCGCGCGTCCGGCGCAGCAGGCGGTTGGCGATGCGCGGCGTGCCCCGGCTCCGGCGGGCGATCTCGTAGGCGCCCTCCTCGTCGATCTCGACGCCCAGGATCCGCGCCGAACGCAACACGATCTGCTGCAGGTCTTCCGTCCGGTAGTAGTCGTACCGAAATTCAATGCCAAAGCGGGCCCGGAGCGGCGCCGTCAGCAATCCTTTGCGCGTGGTGGCCCCGATGAGCGTGAAAGGAGGAAGCCGGAGCTTGACGCTCCGCGCATTGGGGCCGCTGTCGATCAGAATGTCGATCCGGTAGTCCTCCATCGCCGAGTAGAGGTACTCCTCGACGACCGGGCTGAGCCGGTGGATCTCGTCGATGAAGAGCACATCGCCTTCGTTCAGATTGGTGAGCAACCCGGCAATGTCGGCGGGTTTTTCCAGGACGGGCCCGCTCGTGGTGCGAATGCGGGCGCCCATCTCCTCGGCGATGATATAGGCCAGCGTCGTCTTGCCCAGACCCGGCGGCCCGGAAAGCAGCACATGGTCCAGCGTCTCGCCCCGCTGCAGGGCGGCCGTGATGAACACACGCAGGTTATCTTTGATCTTCGGCTGGCCGATAAATTCTTCAAGGCGACGCGGCCGCAGCGCCTTTTCGTAGTCCTCTTCGGCGTGCTGCGGCAGCGGGCGCAATAGACCGGGTTCGCGCATCGTCGGCCCTCTCACGGTTTGCGTTCTTGCTCAAAATAAAACCGATAGTGTCAACGGTCTGACACCGCCCGGGTTTGCCGCAAAAATAACAACGCAGCAGGCCAAAGAACGTTGACAAAGCGCCCGCAGCGCCCTACGTTAAAGGCATCATGTTTGCAGTTGACCACATACTCATTTCCGACAGCGTCCTGGAGGCGCCTTTCGCCTGTCAGCTGCAGGCGTGCCGGGGCGGCTGCTGCGTGCAGGGCGAGTCGGGCGCTCCGCTGGAACCGGGCGAGCGCTACGTGCTGGAGGCGCTCGTGCCCGAGCTGGCACCGGCGCTGCGTCCCGAAGCACAGGCCCTCATCGCCGCCCGTGGTCCCTGGGAGAAAGTCGGGGCCGACCGCTATGCCGTCCGCTGCACCCCGGACGGGGCCTGCGTCTTTGCCGTTTACGACGAAGCGGGCATCGCCCGCTGTGCCATCCAGCAGGCCTACGAGCAGGGACGCATCGACTTTCCCAAGCCGATTTCCTGCCATCTATACCCGCTGCGGGTGGAACGCCGCCATGGTTTAGAAATTCTTCATTATGAGAAAATTCCGCTGTGCGACGCGGCCCGAGCACACGGCGCCCGCTGCGGCATCCATCTGGTAGACTTTCTGGAAGCGCCGCTGGTACGACGCTACGGCCGCGCCTGGTACGAACGCTTTCGGACCCTGTGGAACGAACGCCGCCGGCTCCTCGGACTGGCGGCCCAATCCTGACGGGAGGGACGGAGCCATGCTGAAACTCAAGCAGGAACAGAAGCTGCAGCAAAAGCTCTCGCCGCAGCAGATCCAGTACATCAAGCTGCTGCAGCTCCCCACGCTGGCCCTGGAGCAGCGCATCAAGACCGAACTGGAGTCCAATCCGCTGCTGGAAGAAGGCCCGGAAGAAGAGGAAGAAACGCCGCTCGAAGAAACCCTCGACGAAACGCCCGAAACGGCCGAGGCCGAAGCGACTTCGGAGACGACAGAGACCGAAGAAGAAACCGCCGAAGAGGAGGCCTCCACCGAGATCGAAGAAGAAATCGACTGGGAAGAACTGTTCAACAACGTCGACGACCTCTACGGCTACAAGGCGCGCGTGGACCGCACCGACGAAGACGAAGAGCGGCGTGAGCTTCCCCTCCCGGCCCGTCCCTCGATGATCGAGCATCTGCGCGAACAGCTCGTGCTGCTCGACCTGAATGAAACCGAGCGCCTGATTGCCGAACAGATCATCGGCTCGATCGACGAAGACGGCTACCTGCGGCGCCCGCTCGAGTCGATCGTGGACGACCTGATGTTCACCCACGGCGTCAGCGTGACCGAAGAGGACGTCGAGCGGGTGCTCAAGCAGATTCAGCGGCTCGATCCCGTCGGCATTGCCGCCCGCGATCTGCGCGAGTGCCTGATCGTCCAGCTCGAAGCCATGCCCGAAGACACGCCCGGCCGCGAAGTGGCGCTTCGAATGCTCCGCGAGGCGTTCAAAGACTTCGCCATGAAGCACTTCGAGGCGCTCCAGCGCAAGCTCGGCGTGTCGGAAGCGGAACTCAAAGAAGCCTACGACCTGATCCAGCACCTCAATCCCAAGCCCGGCGAAGGCGGCGACGTAACGCCCCAGCAGAACTACATCGTCCCGGACTTCACCGTCACCTA
>Ga0068683_100857_pt1 | contig 8278 bp, 8 predicted proteins | sample CeladaPassaB1F02_FD_62230 | JGI IMG/M metagenome (GOLD analysis project Ga0068683, IMG submission 62230) | Cellulose-adapted microbial communities from the Joint BioEnergy Institute, USA - Passage B1F02 | ecosystem: Engineered > Bioreactor > Continuous culture > Unclassified | place: USA, Joint...
CGCACCAGTTTTTCCTGCAACGATCCCACCACCTTGGCTCGGTTCCTGGTTTGCTCCGCGGCGCAACTGCGGTGCAAACGAAAATAGTTGTTTGCAACTCAAAATTGAGTGGAACCGGGGCATTACACGTAACGCGCGAATCGCTTAGGCTTAACTCATCCAGGGGCCAGAGTTTGCTCCGATGAGGCATGGGCCGGGGGGTGGGATGCCGGTCACCAGACGCGCAATGTTGGGCATGAGCCTCGCGGTGGCGCTGTGTCCTATACCACAGACCGCCGAGGCGACGCGCTTCGTCAACCGCACCGGACTGAGAGCCGGCCAGTTCGTCTGGGAGCCGTCCCAACCATCGCGCGGGCCGGTCACGATCGTTGTTTCCTTGCGGCACCGGCTCGTTCACGTCTACAAGGCGGGCATCCTGGTCGGCATTTCCACTTGCGAACCCGTCCGCGGCCGGGCAACACCCACAGGCATTTTCACAATCCTCGCCAGTAAGTCCGACGGGGACGAGAAGGGCGAGTTTGCGTGGACCGGCGTTGCCCTGCACGCACGGAACGTGCAGCGCTATCCGGCCTCGCTAGGCTGCATCAAAGTTCCACCAGCGTTTGCGCGACTGCTCGACGGCATCGTTGTGCCGGGCACCGTGGTCATCATGGCAGATCAGCGCACCGAGGCCATGGACGTGGTGCAGTCCGGTTCTCTGTTCCCGCTGGTTCCGGTGCATGATGCGCACAATCCGCTGTTGCAGCACGTTGTGCAGCGGCCGGCTCAAATTCTGGCTGAAGCGCCCGACGCCGGGCATGTCGCCATCATCTTTTCGCGCCGCAGCCGGAATGCCCTGCTTCTCCGCGATGGCGTGCGCGAGCAGGTTGCCCGCGTGAACTTCGTGGAGCCGAATTCCCCAATCGGCACGCACGTCTACACGCTCACCGGCACAGTGCCCGGTGGAAATGGCTTGGTGTGGCTCGCGTTCGGCATTGGCCGCTCGCGTCGCGAGCAACATCTTGTCTCGTGGCATGGCGACGAAGTCCTCGATCAAATTTCCTTCGAAAGCCGCCATCACGCGCTGGCGATGAGCCGGGCGTTGCATCTCGGCGCGACCGTTATCGTCACTGACGACGCTTCGATGCCGCAGCGCCGCCAGACACCCCCGAATTTCACGATCATCACCAGTGCTGATCCGGAAACTCGCCGCCGGACAGCTCCCTCGCGGCGTTCACGTCGCTATGTCAGGCGCGTGCCGCGGCAGAGAATGACGACTTGGTCCGATGGATTCCTGAGCAAGTGGCGCTAGGAAAATCCTGCCAAGCGCCCCTTATCCCCCAGGCAACACGAGCACCTGCGGTTTTGCTGGTAGCGTTGCGCGCGACACCACGACCGTCGGCACCTCATTGCGCACGATATCGAAGCTATCTTCAATGCGTGTGAGGAACCTGTTCAGCGTGTACTGCGAAAAGTAGTGCATCGGGATGACCAGCGGCGCCTTCAACGCCTGCAGCACCTCGAGCATTCCGTCGAGATCCAATGTGTAGCTGCCGTCCACCGGCACCAGGACGACGTCCATCTGACCAATCTGCACGAGCTGCTGCGTCGTCAACGTGTGGTGCAGGTGCCCCAGATGCGCAATGCACAGCCCAGCAATCTCGAAAACAAAAATCGAATTGCCATAGGGCCTCGTGCCGCCATCCCACGTTCGGATGTTCGTGGGCACATTGCGGATGCGCACGTCGCCGACGGTCAGGTCGTGGACTGCCGGCTCTCCTGAATCGCTCCACCCGCGCAAGATGTGAGGAATCGCCGGGTCCGGAAAGTGCGAGTAGTGCGTGTCATGCGCCCGGTTCATCGTCGCGATGTCCGGCTTCACGGAAGGCCGAACGTAGTCGTTGTAATCCGTGGCAATCTTCACGCCGCCCGGGCTTTCAATCAGGAATGTCGAGTGGCCGATGTAGGTCAGCCGCACCTCCGAGGGCTTGAGCTGCGCCACTTTCCAGGAGGCCCGCTGGACAAGGGATTTCGAGTTCTGCGCGAGGGCGAGGCATTGATCGGCCGCCGCAGCGATCGCCTCAGCGGCAAGAAGTATTGGCGCGAATATCGTAAGCAGGGCAGGCAGGAACAGTTTGAGTGGGAGCAACATACGGCCCTCCTGCTGTCCGTTTGTCGGCATCCTAAGTCACTCTTTCAACCATGGCCAATCACTGACCGATGACCGGAGGCTGTTTCCTAGAGAACAGCCCACCCCATGGTGGCATGTCATAGTGAGCCAAGGTCCGGCCGGCGGGATCCGACCCTACGAAAGAAAAAATCGATCATGAGCTCCCCCAAATCCCCCCGGCCGGACCACGCTCTAGTCATAGGTCCCCTGTCACTGCCAGCGGGTGACAGAGCTGCCGGCATCTGCCAAACAGAGCGTGGCAGCCCGATACGATGATCGAAACACCCGGTTCTTCACACGACGCTCTTCCGATACGCCGGCGCCCAAGGCCGTGGACGGCGCCACCTGGTTTTTCGTTCGGCTCGCCGCCGTGTCGATGATGGCTTTGGCCTGGGCGGAAGGCTGGGACGCGCTTTTCGCTGCACTTTCACAGTCGGCGAGGTTGCTTGCGACAGTCACACCGATGATCGTGGTGGGCCTCTTTCTCGGCGGCCTCGTGAAGGAGCTATCCGACCCGGCGCGCATTGCCCCGATCCTCGGAGCCGAATCGGGGTGGCGTGGGCTCGTGCTGGCCACCGCGCTGGGCGCTGCAACGCCTGGTGGACCCTTTGCGGCTTTCCCGATTGTCTACGCCTTGGCGCTGGCCGGGGCCGACATCGGCGCTGTCGTGGCTTATCTAACCGCGTGGTCGGTGCTTGGCCTGCACCGCCTTATCATCTGGGAGCTGCCGTTGCTGGGCACGGATTTCGTCGTCGCGCGGATGCTGGCGAGCATCCCGTTGCCCGTTCTGGCCGGCTTTATTGCGCGGCTGCTGTTCCAGCTGGTGCCAGATTTGCCCATTGGCGGAAGTCGCCGGCTTCGGGGAGACGAGTGATGCTCGGCTCGCTGCTCATTCTCCTCATTGTTACGGCGGCCGTTGCTGTCTACGCCTTCCGCAAGGATCGAGAGATCATTCCGCGGGCCGGCGTCTTTGCCCGGCAGGAAACTTTGAGAATCCTCGTCCGGCTTCCCTTCGCGTTGGTCGCAGCTTCGTGCATCGCCGAGCTTGTGCCGAAGCAAGCCATCGCCGCGGTACTCGGGGCAGAGACTGGGTTGGTCGGGATCATGGCGGCATCGATCCTGGGCGGCCTGATGCCCGGCGGGCCGATTGTTTCCTTCCCGATCGCCATTCTGTTCGCCCATCAGGGCGCGGGTGGGCCGCAGGTGATCGCGCTCATAACCGGGTGGTCAGTGTACGCTTTCCACCGGGTCATTTCTTACGAAAGCCCGATCATGGGGTGGCCATTTGTGGGGTTGAGACTTGCCGCCTCGTGGTTCGTGCCGCCACTCGCGGGAATTTTCGCGGGAATCCTCGCGGCGATGTTCGGATTGTCGATCAATATTCACTGAGCTGCTGCCCGAGCGCGTCGCTGGCCCTCGATCTGCGGCCAGCTTGACGGTGAACGGGCTGGCCGGCATGTTGCCTTAACTTCTCATTAACCCGCACTAAGCCCCGGGGGAGGAAACAATGGCTCGCTCCTGGAAAGCATTGCTGGCCGGCGCTGCCACTGCAGTCATCGCAAATGGATTTGTTGGTGTTGTTGGCGCTCAGGAGACCGTCTTCGTTGCAACCACAGCCATCGTGGAGCATCCGGCGCTCGATGCGACGCGCGACGGCGTCCGCGATGAGCTCGAGGCCAACGGTTACGAGGAGGGCAAGAACCTGCGCTTTGAATATGAGAGCGCGCAGGGTAACCCGGCCACGGCTGCACAGATCGCGCGCAAGCTCGTCGGGGCGAAACCGCATGTGATCGTGCCGATTTCCACGCCTTCGGCGCAAGCTGTCGTTGCGGCCACGAAGGACATTCCGGTTGTTTTCACTGCTGTCACCGATCCGGTCGGCGCCAAGCTGGTGAACGATCCCAAAAAGCCGGGGGGCAATGTCACGGGCGTCACGGACTTGTCGCCCATCCGCAAGCATCTCGAGCTGATCCAGGAGATCACGTCGAACGCGAAGCGCATCGGCGTGCTACACAACCCGGGCGAAGCGAACTCCCTGTCGCTGTTACAGCTGCTCAAGACCGAGGCCGGTCCGCGTGGGCTTGAGATCATCGAGGCGCCGGCAACGAAGTCCTCAGATGTTCTTTCAGCGGCGCAAAGCCTGATCGGAAAGGCTGACGTAATTTACATTCCGACGGACAACACGATCGTTTCGGCTTTGGAGGCCGTCATTCGGGTCGGCACCGAGAACAAAATCCCCGTCTACGCAGGCGATACGGACTCTGTGCCGCGTGGGGCCATGGCCGCTCTTGTGTTCAATTACTACGATGTCGGCCGGCAGACCGGCAAAATCGTGGTCCGCATCCTGAAAGGCGAAAAACCGGGAGATATTCCGGTTGAGGGCATCGAGACGACGGAGCTGTACGTCAACCTCAAGGCGGCCGAACGCATGGGCGTAACGATCCCGGAGAGTGTGGTGGCGCGCGCGAAGCAGGTTGTGAAGTAGGCCGCACCTCTTTCATGGCTTGGTCAGCAGCGCACGTCGCGCCGTTGTCGGGCGCGGCTTGAGCAGTTGGCTTTAGGCCGGATCGTGACGGCATTGTTGAGCAGAAGACATCAAGAGCGGCATCGGCATGAATTTGATTGCCTTTCTGGGCGCGGTTGAAATCGGTCTTGTTTTCGGCTTGGTGGGCCTTGGTGTCTTCCTGTCATTCCGCGTCCTCAACTTCCCTGACCTCACCGTCGATGGGAGCTTTCCTCTTGGCGCCGCCGTTGCTGCCTCGCTCATTGTTAGCGGCGTAGATCCCTATCTCGCAACCGTAATTGCAATCGCGTGCGGATGCTTCGCCGGCCTGGTCACGGCCTTTCTCAATATTCGGTTCGGCATCCTGCATCTGCTGGCGAGCATCCTCACGATGATCGCCCTTTATTCGATCAACCTGCGCATCATGGGCCGGCCGAACGTGGCGATCATTTCAGAGCCAACTGTCCTCACGCCGTTCGAGGACCTAGGGCTCGCCATGGTGTATGTGAAGCCGCTCCTCGCAGGCGTCATCGCCATCGCTGCTGTAGTCTTCGTTGCCCGGTTTTTGCTGTCGGAATACGGGCTTGCCATGCGGGCGACAGGTGCCAATCCCCGTATGGCGCGTGCCCAGGGCGTCGAGACGCAGCAGGCGACGTACATTGGCATGGCGATGAGTAACGGTCTCGTCGCTCTGGCCGGGGCGCTTTTCGCGCAGATGAACGGATTTGCCGATGTCACGCTGGGGACCGGAACAATTGTGGTCGGTCTTGCAGCGGTCATCGTGGGAGAGGCGCTCTTTGGCACGCGTTCTGTGCTCATCTGGGCCATCGGATGTGTGGCTGGATCGGTCATTTATCGCCTCGCCATCGCGCTCGCCCTGAATAGCGATGCGCTGGGGCTGCAGGCATCGGATCTCAATCTGGTGACGGCGATTTTGGTTACCGTGGCGCTTATTTTACCGGGCTTGCGAAACAGCCTGTCATCGCTCTTCTCGGCTGCCGTTACCAAGCGGGCATCGCCATGATCCGCGTCGAGGGAATTTCCGTCACCTTCCATCGTGGCACACCGATGGAAACGAAGGCTCTCAGGGGACTCGATCTCGAAGTCTCTAACGGCCAGTTCGTGACGGTCATCGGCTCGAACGGTGCGGGCAAGTCGACGCTGCTCAACGCGCTTGCCGGCGAGGTGATTCCGCAAGGCGGCCGCATTCTCATCGACGGGCAGGACGTTACGCGCTGGCCGTCACCGCGGCGGAGCGGGCTTGTCGCTCGAGTCTTCCAGGACCCGTTGGTCGGCACCTGCGAGTCACTGACTATCGAGGAGAATCTAGCGCTCGCAGCCGCAAGAGGGCGCAAGCGCGGGCTGAAGCTCGCGATCAACCGTCACTTGCGAGAGGAATTTCGGGCGAAGCTCAGATCTCTCGGTCTCGGCCTTGAAGGGCGCCTTGGCGACAAGGTCGGCCTGTTATCTGGCGGGCAGCGGCAGGCGGTGAGCCTGCTTATGGCAACGTTGAGCCCGGCTCAGGTCTTGCTGCTCGACGAGCACACCGCGGCGCTTGATCCGAAGACGGCGGAATTTGTCCTTGAGCTGACGAGAAAGATCGTCTCGGAACACCGGCTGACCACGCTGATGGTCACGCACTCCATGCGCCAGGCGCTCGATTTTGGCGACCGCACGGTGATGTTGCACGAAGGCCAAGTCGTTCTGGATGTCGAGGGCGAGGCGCGCGCACGTCTCGACGTCCCCGACCTGCTCGCCGAATTCGCCCGCCTGCGTGGGCAGCAATTGGCAGATGACAGCCTGCTGCTTGATTGATCGCCTTCGGCTCAGGTGCGGGCAAAACGGATCACACCATCCGCATCTATCTCCCGTCGGACGAAACCGATCGTGACGAGCCGATGCAGGTGGGCGAGCGTTTCTGCCAGCGCCAGGTACCATTGCCCCTCAGCCATTGCCCGCGCGAAGAGGACGTGTGCGCATTCAGTGGCAGTTCGAGGCTGATCGAGGGAATCGAAAACGATATCGAGCCTGCGCTGATGGTGATGCGCCAGTTGATCGAGACGCACGTCGAGCCCACGGAAGGGCAGGCCGTGCGAGGGCAGCACCAGCGTATCGTCCGGAAGCCCGCGGAAGCGCTCGAGCGAGGCTAGATAGTCCGTCAACGGATCGGCCAACGGTTCACCTGAAAAGACGCCCACCACCGGGGAAATGCGCTGGAGGATTTGGTCTCCGGCAATCACCACATCGCCGCTGGTGCTGACAAAGGAGGCGTGCTCGTCGGCGTGCCCATCCGCGACGACAACTTTCCATCGCCGACCGCCCATTTCAATCAGCTCTTCATTCTTGAGGCGAAGATGCGCGCGCGGCGGCTCGTAAAAGAGTTTCAACAACGGGCCGCGATTCCGCGCGTAGGCTTCGATGTGGCGAGGATCGCAACCATGGATGCGGAGATGCTCGAGAGCATGGGCGCTCGTGGGTTCATCACGGCCTGCGTACGTCACTCGTGCCCAAAGCCAGGCCGCCAATGTTGCGTGAAAAGGCGCCTCGAAGCGCGCGGTGATCCAGCCAGCGAGGCCGACATGGTCGACGTGGCCATGCGTGGCGACAAGCCTGCGAACGGGCTTGCCCCTAAGAGGCCCTGCGATCAGCTGTTCCCACGCCGCTCTGGTCTCTGGAGAGTCGAGACCGCAATCGACAGCCGTCCATCCGTTACCTTCTTCGAGCAGCCAGATGTTCACGTGATTGAGCCGGACCGGCAGCGGCATCCGCGCCCACAAAATCCCCGGCGCAACTTCAATGACCTCGCCAGGAGCAGGCGGCGTTTCGAACGGCAAGAAGATGTCGTCGGCGCGGGTGGCCCCGTCCTTCATCACTTATCCTTCGTCCAGACGAGCTGATCAGTACTGGCGCAAGAACTCACTGTACTCGCGCCGCCCGCGCAAGCCGAGAATCGCCCGCGCATGGGAGATACGCGGGCGGCGGGAACCTGTCCTCTATCAGCAGAGCTGCGATTATCCGCGCGAGAGCCCCTTTTCTTCGAGCTCCCGGAGATAGCTCGCCCACCGCTGCTCCTTCTCGCGCCCGAGGGTCTGCAGGTAGGACCAGGTGTAAAGACCAGTGTCGTGCCCGTCGTCGAAAACGATGCGCACCGCGTAATTGCCGACGGGCCGGAGATCGTTGATCTTCACGTGCCGTTTCTGCGCGACAGTCACACGCTGATCAGGGCTGTGCCCCTGAACTTCAGCAGACGGGCTCATCACCCGCAGCATCTCGGCTGTCAGCTCGTGGCTTTCGCCGTTCTCAAAGGTCACCTTGAGTGCATCGCGGTTCGGGCTGAGCTCGAGCTTCGGAGGATTGGTGCGGGTACCAAGTGAGACCTGCAATTCGTTCCAGGTCTTCGCAGCGATCTCGCGGTAGATTTGCGCGTGCGGACTCTCCGGGTTCGTGGCGACAATCGGCTGGCCGGAATCCGAACGCGAGCGGATCTCCATGTGCAGTGGCACAGCGCCCAGGAATGGGACGCCAAGCTTTACAGCCTCATGCTCGGCGCCGCCATGCCCGAAAATGTCGGAGCGCTCACCGCATTTCGGGCAAATGAAGTAGCTCATGTTCTCGATGATGCCGAG